>Ga0233435_1001060_pt1 | contig 28362 bp, 19 predicted proteins | sample SI_122_August201_3_FD_182735 | JGI IMG/M metagenome (GOLD analysis project Ga0233435, IMG submission 182735) | Seawater microbial communities from Saanich Inlet, British Columbia, Canada - SI_122_August2016_135_MG | ecosystem: Environmental > Aquatic > Marine > Inlet | place: Canada: British...
GTGATGCTACCATGAATTCCACATTAGGAGTCACTGGAGATGCCACTGTCGGAGGCACTCTTGGAGTCACCGGTGATACTACTGTCTCTGGAGCAACGAGTCTAACTTCAAGTCTGAATGTTTCGAAGGCAACCACATTGAGTTCCACCCTTGGAGTCACTGGAGATGCTACTTTAAGTGCTGACCTGAGTGTATCCGGCGCGTCTACCTTGGCAAGTGTCGGAGTCACCAACAACGCCACGGTCGGAGGCACTCTTGGAGTGACCAGCAATGCCACTGTGGGAGGCACTCTCGGAGTCACTGGTGCTTCTACCTTGGATAGTGTGGGAGTGACTAACAATGCCACTGTCGGAGGCACTCTCGGAGTCACTGGTGCTTCTATCTTGGATAGTGTGGGAGTGACTAACAATGCCACTGTGGGAGGCACTCTTGGAGTGACCAGCAATGCCACGGTTGGAGGCACTCTCGGTGTCACTGGTGCTTCTACCTTAGCAAGTGTTGGAGTGACCAGCAATGCCACTGTCGGAGGCACTATCGGGGTCACTGGTGATGCTACTATGGGAGGCACTCTTGGTGTGACCGGTGCTACCACATTGAGTTCCAGTTTGAATGTTGCGAAGGCAACCACATTAAGTTCCACTCTTGGAGTATCTGGTGCGACTACTCTTGCGAGTGTTGGTGTGACCAACAATGCCACTGTCGGAGGCACTCTTGGTGTCACCAGCAACGCCACGGTTGGAGGCACTCTCGGCGTCACGGGCGCGTCTACCTTGGATAGTGTGGGAGTCACCAACAATGCTACCGTGGGAGGCACTCTCGGAGTCACTGGTGCTTCTACCTTAGATAGTGTTGATGTTACCAACAATGCTACCGTGGGAGGCACTCTCGGAGTCACTAGTAATGCGACTGTCGGGGGCACTTTGGGAGTCACCAGCAATGCGACTGTCGGAGGCACGTTGGGAGTCACCAGCAATGCGACTGTTGGAGGCACATTCGGTGTCACTGGCGCGTCTACCTTGGATAGTGTGGGTGTTACTAGCAATGCTACTGTGGGAGGTACTCTCGGAGTGACCAGCAACGCCACGGTTGGAGGCACTCTTGGCGTGACCGGTGCTTCTACACTGAACAGTGTGGGAGTCACCAACAATGCTACTGTGGGAGGCACTCTTGGCGTCACCAATAACGCCACTGTTGGAGGCACTCTTGATGTCACTGATGCAACCACATTAAGTTCCACATTGGATGTTGCAAAGGCAACTACATTAAGTTCTACTCTCGATGTCACTGGTGCTTCTACTTTCACTGGAAGTGTAGATGTGTGTGGTAACTTCTATGCTCAATATCCTAACTCATCCATCCCTGCTGCTGCTCTCATTGGTGGCGCAACCATCAACGCTGAAAATGATATTTCATTGAACGCGAATTTGGCGGTTGCCGGCGACGTTTCTTTCAATTCCGGTATGTATTTATCTGGAAATATGGGAATCAATTCTTCTCCTAATGACGAGATTGTCTTAGACATCAATGCTACCAATGCGATTCGTCTTCCTAAGGGTAATAATTCTGACCGCCCAGTTCAGAACAACGCAGACGCTTCTTATAAGGGTCTCATCCGTTATAACTCTGAACAAGACCAATTCGAAGGATTTGGTGCTGGACAATCGTGGGGTTCCTTAGGAGGGGTGAAGGATGTTGACCAAGATACGTATATTACTGCCGAGACGAGCGCAGGAGCAGACAATGACCAACTTCAGTTCTATACTGCTGGAACTGAGCGTATGATTATTGACTCTGATGGCGATGCTTCTTTCAATAATGGTATAAATGTGATGGGCGCAGCCAATATGGAGTCTACATTGGTGGTGGGTGGAGACGTGTCTCTCAATTCCAACATTGCTATTGCCGGTAATTTGGTAATGGATGGAACTTTACAAGTGCGCGAATCACAGAGTATCGTCAATACTACTATCAACAACTACGAGGTCATTATTACCAATGATTTATCTCTGAATGGAAACATGGCGGTTAGCGGTGATACTTCTTTCAATAACGATGTTCAAATTGACGGCAATGCTACCATCTCTAATCACTTGGAAGTGGATACCATGAAGGTTAATGGCGCGTTGACTATGTCTGGAGACCTTCTTACCGCGTCTGATGGCAAGGTTGCAATTGGCAAGGCAAGTATAACTGCCACTGCTAACTTAGACGTGAGTGGAACAATGATAGTAAGTAGTGATGTTGAGATTCTAGGCGATTTGTCTGCTAACTTTGCTAACGGTAGTATTTCTAACAGCTCTCTTGAAGAACCATTTTATCATGTTGAATATACTCCTATTGGCGGTATTATCATCTGGAACAATGCGTCCATCATTCCTCCTGGTTACACTATTTGTGATGGCCGCACTGTGAATGACCTGGTCACTCCTGATTTACGTGGTAAATTCGTCATTGGTTACGATGCAAGTAACTCTCATCTTAATCAGGTCGATAATTCAGGCGGTTCCTTCGTCATTGAAGATGGTGACCTACCTGCATACCAATACCAATTTGAGAACGAGGACATTAGCGAATACTTATTGGGAGGAACACCCGTTATTGACGCCAGTTACTCTATGCCTTACTATGTGATGATTTACATCATGCGCACTTCCAATGTTATTTCAGATGTTGCTGCTCTACAGCGCAATTCGGATATTTCTCTGAACTTCCATCTTGCCGTTGGTCGTAGCACCACATTACATTCCACTTTGGATGTTGACGGCACAACCTCCTTCAACTCCACGTTTGATGTGTCTGGAGCAACCACATTGAATTATACGCTTGATGTTTCCGATAATGCTATTTTCAACTCTCATTTGATGGTCCACGGCGACGCCTCCTTCAACTCTGGTATGGATGTTTCCGATAATGCCATTTTCAACTCTCATTTGATGGTCCACGGCGACGCCTCATTCAACTCTGGTATGGATGTGTCTGATAATGCCACTTTCAACTCTGATTTGATACTTCACGGTGACGCATCCATGAATTCTACTCTCAATGTGGCCGATAATGCCACTCTCAACTCTCATTTGATACTTCACGGCGACGCATCCATGAACTCCAATCTGTTTGTTGGTGGCGATTTGTCTCTCAATGGCGATTTAACGATTCAAGGTAACTTGGCGGTGTTCCAGACTACGAATACGGTGTCTATTAATACCACGGTCAACAACTACGAAGTCATTATTACCAATGATATGTCATTGAACGGAAACATGAATGTTAGCGGCGCGACCACTATTGGCTCCACATTGGATATTAGCGGTGCTACTATTATGGATTCCACATTGACGGTTAACGGTGCTACTATTATGGATTCCACATTGACGGTTAACGGTGATGTATCTTTCAATAGCAGTCGTGTTGATATTTGCGGTAACTTTTATGCGCAATATCCAGATGACTCTATTCCCGCTGATGCCATTATTGGTGATGTTGGAGGTATGTCGCCATCTTCCATTCTTGCTCAATTCTAAGTTTCGTATTTCAACAATATTGTAAATTGTAAATTCATATTTTCATAATTAGATAAACATATTCTCACTAATTATGAAATTAACGCGTACGCACATAAAAAATACACTATATACATGATTTTTGTCGTTTTATTACTTCTTATCGCATAGAGAACAATGACAATCCATACTTTCTACATGTACATCCGCTCCGTATTTGTTCAACATTCGTCCACGCATTTCGTACAACTCTTCTAATTCATCGCACATTCCCATCCAACTTATCTCCGAATCACGCAAACGCATTATCTGATTTACCAATCGATCCAGTAAATGTTGGTTTTTCTCACCGCACAAACTAGACAACGTTGATACAGTATCATACATGTTTTCTAATTCCAACGCTTTGGTGGTTTCTTTATCAAATCTCTTGGTTTGGCTTCGCGTCTTGGTCATATTCTCGGGTTATTATATAGGTATTCACTGCTCATATAATAAAGTGTATACGTGTATTTTCTTTTCAATTTCCTATAATATTTCGATTGAAAAATAGAACGCTAAAATGGCGTTTATCTAGTATTGCACCAAAAATCCGCCATATTGATTGATGTCTTCGCCTACTTGCAGATTCTTGTTCAAAGACACGTCATCGCCCACGCTCATTTTTCCATTGAAAGACACATCTCCCAATACCACCAAACCAGCGTTCAACGAAGCGTCTCCACTCATAGACAATCCACCATTCAATGAAAGGTCTTGGGTCACAATGATTTCGTAGTTGTTGATTTTGGTATTGATAGTCATGGTATCGCGCGTCTGAAACACCGACAAATTTCCCTTGATGACCAAATTTCCTCCAATATCTAAGTTGCTGTTCATCGACACATCAGCATTCAATACAGTTTCGCCATCCACATATAGATTTTTATTGAAAGAAGCATCGCCGCCCACGCGAAGATTGGTGTTTAATGAGACATCGCGTTGCACCTCCAAAGTGGATTGTAAAATAGTCGCATCGGTCACACTCAGTATGGAATCTAAGATAGTTGATTGTTTCACATAGAGTTTGCTGTTGAGAGACACGTCGTTCGCCACATATAAGTTTGCGTTGAGACTCGCATCTTGCAGCACGGTCAAAGTGGAGTTCAGTGTAGTAGCATCTTTCACATAGAGTTTGCTGTTGAGAGACACGTCGTTTTCCACATATAAGTTTGCGTTGAGACTCGCGTCTTGCATCACATTTATAGTGGAATCCAATGTGGTCGCACCTTGGACGTAAAGTTGACTGTTTAAAGAAGCATCGCTACTCACAATCAATCCTGAACTCAACGTGGCATCTTCCGTAACGGTGAGGGTGGAATCTAATGTTGTCGCACCCTGAACATACAGTTTGCTATTCAAAGAAGCATCGCTACCTACAAATAACTTGGTGTTCAGACTTGTGTCTTGACTCACTGTTAACGTAGAATCTAGCAATGTTGCACTCTTCACGTATAAATTACCGTTGAACGAAGCATCGCTTCCTACAAACAGGCGGTCATTCAAGGAAATATCGCCTGTTTCCACGATAACTTGTCCATTTACTTTTAGTGTTCCAGATAAATCCAGTTCCGCAGTGGCATTGGTCGGGTCCGAAATATTCAAACCCACCTTGTTATCGTAGGCAATCACAGTTGTACCTAATGTTCCATTGTATGAAATATCCAAACGCCCTGTGTCAGTGTTGAAAGACATCGCCCCAGCGGGGTCCATATCTCCTCCAGTCACCGTATCAAAATAAATGGTGTTGTTCTTCAAGTAAATTGAATCGAATGGTTTATCAGCAGAACCAATATTGAATGCTTCTGCTTCTCCTGGAACAATGTTGCCCCACACCACCAGTTCTTTATTGTTAGGGTCCGAACCGTTTAGTTGAAGAACGGTATCATTATTACTGGCATCGTTATTCAAATATTTGACTTTGTCTATTACATAGTCAACCTGGTCTTGCACATTGTCGGATAAATCAAGCAAATAGGCGAGTTTGTTCATAGGCACAACGGTATATGTTCCTGGTGCATCTGAAGCGCGTCCGATCCCTTTTACTCTGTAATTACTAGCATCCATACCAAACGCAGGAGTTACCCCGTCGGTTTGTGTATATAAATTTAATGAATTGTCGCTACGAATGTATACGCCACCGCCGCTAATATCTAAGAAACCTTTGACATACGATTGACGCAATTTATTCGCATTATTTGATTGATCGAACCATTGACTCATTTTTATTTGTTCTTTTATATATATATTCTTTTTATATATTTTGCTATTTTCAAAAATAATAGTTGTCATTTGAAACCATTATTTTTTTGCGATATCCTTTTCTAAATGTTTGTTGTGATTGATTGTTTTTTTTGAATCCATTGATTTGTTAGTTGGTATCCATAATACCCCAAAAAAAACCCAACTAGCGCCCCCACCGTCAACTGTGAGACAGAATGATTCTTATATTTCCATCGTTGGCTCAATGTCAAACAACCCACACACAATTCCAATGCCAACCACAATGCATTTTGGGTTACCAAATACAAATATGTCATGGAAAATGTGACTGATTGTGCGTGCCCCGAAGGCATACCGTATTCGTCGGCACCCTGGTAAGGTTCACCTATAATGGTTCTACTTCCTTCTGGACGAGGTTCTTTGAATACTAGTTTCAACGCTTTGTTTATCAATGTACTTCCTAAAAACAATCCTATGTAACCATACAAAAAGGATATGCGACCACTCAGTTTCCATACAGACACGCAAAACAATAGCAATGGTCCGAAAAATCCGATGTAATCCAATAATAACAACCCGGTTTCCATAGCAATCGTTTTTACAGGTCTTCTTATATTGTGGCGGGATTTTATTCACTGTTGCCCGGGTTCTGGCGGTACAGTTGTTCACACACCAACGAAAACGACCAGTTAGACCCGTTCAAGTCCAATACATTTCCTCGATCTGTCTTCAACTTCACCGTCATACGTTTAATATTCACTGGTCCAAAATACGTGCGTTCTTGGTTTTGCAAGGTGCCGCCGAATTCCACATAGGATTCGCCATTACGCAATCCAGATAGTTTCAGAGGAATCAGACCGAATACGTCTTTTTCAAAAGGACCTGTACCGAAACTGTTTCCCGTCACCTCGGTAGATGTAATAATACTGGACACGTTCTTGGAATTCGCGATTTGTGTGACTGAATATATCTGGTTTTGTGTTAAACGCTTACTTTGTTCGTCGTTCGCAGTATTATAAATGAGTTCGCCGGTATTCGGATCACACACGAAATTAGTACGATTCATATACGACGACGGTTGAATGAACGTATCACGTGGAGCCACTGTAATCAAACCATCGTTCAAGTGATTTTGGTTATAATCGTTCAAACTCAACAACAAAGAATTAAACAAATTGGTACTAATGGTCGTATCCCCAGTCAGTTCCACGTTCGTCCCAGATTTCACTACATATTGACTGACTGTAGAATCCAATTCACTTATAATATACGATGTATAGGCACGGAATCCCAAAATCCATCCCAGCGTGGTGTCCCACGTGGTATTCCGTACACTTAATATACCCGATACACATTTCGTGAAACTAATTGGGTCGAAAAACAACAATTTGTAGTCATCCGGCGTATACACTTTGTTTATTGTTAACCGCATGTTGGTCAGTTCTCGACCAAGTGAATCTGTGGAAATAGTAATGGATGACTCACTTGCCACAGTTCCAACAAATTTCGCATTCATCGCACTCAAGAGTTGTGTACGGGAATAATTTCCATCGGTGATGGTAAACGACAAAATATTACGGTCATCTTGGACACCGTCTTCAAACGGAACCAATTGAAATTGATTGTTATCTGATGTGATGTCGATAAACCGGTTGGGATCCGTTAATACATCATTACTGCGCACACCTCGTCCAATCACTGTACCAATCTCATTTGTTACATTGAAAGATAAATCCGCACCCGGAACATCGGTCGATACATAAGGACTATTCAATAATTGGAATGAAGTATCTATCATTATACGATCAATTTGTAGACTGTTATACCAAATGTTATTGCTCAAGTCCAATAAATCTGACCCCGAAATGTCTTGGAATTGCACATTAAAATCGTCTTCCGACAATTGTTTACTTATAAAAATATTCAAACTACAGTCCAATCTTCCAGGCGTATTACTCGATTGAACACTGAACGTAGACCCACTCAGCACATTCACATTGTCTGCGTCGGCAAATACGCGATTGAATGTATTTTCGACCACACTTGATAAAATTACTTGGGATATGAAATTACTCGGTTGTGTAGGTATCACTAGATTATACGACAAATCAGACGATATGTTATTCAGACTTGGATGTGGACTCACTGTTAATAAATCGTAATTGCTAATTGCATAATCTGTTTGATCGTTTATTTGAAAACCAATACTAATCGCCGCTGTATCGCCTATTGTACCCGAACCTTGTGTAGTCACCGACCCACCAATATATCCCAAGTTGGCGAAAAATCCGGACACAGGTATGGTTATTTGAAATTCGTTTTGTTGGAAATCGCGCAATATGTCGAAAGCGAACTCTAAATAACCGTCGCTATTTAGCGTCACGCCTGAATTGTTGCCTATAATAAATTCTTGTTCCTTCAAATTATCGTCTAATGCGTTGATTATTTGATTCAACGAATAACTAGTCGTCGACGTGGGAATCGAAAATGATATGTCGTTTGTTGCCAAGTCAAATAAGGATTTATTACAACTCAGTACGACTCGTGGGACGGTTTTACTAATGTCGAACAATGTACTTACATCTTGAATATTGCCGAATTCAGAAGTCACGGTGTTTAATTCGACGTCGTGTTGTTGAAACCGGAAACAAGAATTCGCTCCCACGAAAATATCTGTACTTGATGTAGGAAATAGTACTTTGACTTTGGAGTTCGCAACATTGTTCGTTGTATTTCTATCAGGTTTCAAACGCAATTCAAAATAACTATTGTTTCCGGCATTCGTTGTAATGCGATTAATCGCCGATTCAGACGATAAATGTATGTTATTGGATAAATCGATAATCAATTGATTCACTATTTGCGTACGCACATAATCTACTCCCGTTGTTAGCGACAAGGTCACATTGAAAGACAAATCTACATTCATGGGAACGCCGGTTTCTTCACTGGGACCAATGTATTTGTATATTGTGAAAAAATTGTTAGTGGTGTCCAATAAAAATGCTTTGTTTTCATTCGCATTTGCAGTGTCTGTTGCTAATGGTAAATCTTTGGTTGATTCAATATTGAACAAGTTATAAGAACCGTCTTCGAAACCCAAGAAACTCGGTATGGTCGCACGACGCAAATTCAACGATGCGTCTGATGACGTTTTATCCAGTTCAAACGCAGATGTACCGTTCGGAAAATTCAAATAATAACTCGTTTCGTTATATTGTTTTTCAAAAGCTAAATTCAATTTCACACGCGATGTCTGTTGGTTCAAAGACATCGATGTATTACCGAAACTGACATCTGTACTTGTAGCAGCGAGTCTGCTGATATCTGCGTTGATGGCGTCCACTAATTCTTGAGGACTGTAATTACCTGCCGACACCGTAATTGTATAGTCATGATTGCCATTGTTGATTCCTGGCGAGGTTCCCTTAATCGCAAAAAAATTACTTCCGAAATCGTTGTTGATGGTGTACCACGTATAAGGAATTTGCACGGAATATAATTTGAGCGATACCACGTCTTTCAATGGGTCAGATAGATTAAAAGTGAACTCCGTTGATAGAGCATCTTTGTTGTCGCGGTATTGACTATCAATACTGATAACTCGTTTGATAGTTTGTTGTAACAACGGATTCAACTGTCCCGTCGTATAAGCTAAGTTGCGTGTATATCCAACGGGTGCTTCGTTTTCTCGACTTGGTTGAGTTTCAGTCAACGTTGTCGGTTTCGGTGCATTGTTGTTAAATCCTTCATCTGTTGCGCGTTGTTTTATTTTGTCTTCTTGCGAGATGTTTGTATCTATTTCTTCCACGGGCGCATTTGGTTCTTGGATTTCTTGATTCTCTTCTTCGTCTTCTTCTCCCAAATCAAAAAAACGAGTATATATGTCTTCAAAAAAAATGGCCAATTGGGTACCACTTTCTCCAGGAATGTTTTTGTATTTGTTAATATTGAATATGATTTTGGCTTCTAATTCACGGTCACTTGGATTGTGATTCAAATCCAATATAGTTAATAATTCTTCTTCGCTGTATTTACTTATATCGTATTCATCGGATTTCATTGTTGTTATATTTCAATATATAAACCTTCTATATTATTATTTTTCGTTTTTGTTTTTGTTGTCTTGTTTCACAGACATTCGCCTTTTGAACATGTCTACAATAAATTTGGTTAAGTCCAGTTTCTTCGAAAGTTCATACAAGAGTTCCACAGGGAAACTTCGTAGACCTTGACCTCGCTTCATATGTTTATTTCCTTTGAAACATAGTCTGTCAAACAAACGCATCACGCTTTCTTCATCGTCATTCATATCGGCGCGGTCAATCCGACAATTTCCAACAAATACATAGCGATTGTAATTTCGGTTATCATATACCTTGTATTTGTCCCGAATTGCTCTATTTTTTACCATTCCTACACCAATGATTTCATTGGTGTCGTTATTCATTTCCAATACAAACATGGTGGATTCGTAGGGGATTTTTTGTGTCACTGCTACTGGGCAACAATAAATACAGCCCTTGTGGTTCAATCGTTCCCGGTAGTTGACGTTTTCTTGCCACGTGGTATTGTTAAAGCGACTCGTCATAATGAACTTGTTCATGGCGATTTTGAAGTCTCTTAGTCGCTGTTTTTCAAGCATCTGTTCTTCCATCTTCTGTTGGTATTCCGACATATTGGATTTTTTGTTTCTTTGATATAATAAATAATCGTTACCATTATGTATTATATATTTTCCTATTCAATTTTGTCATTTATCTTGTTTATTTATTGTATTTATTGTGTTTCCAATGCACTTACTCGTTCAAGCAAACTCGCTACTTGGGTTTCTAAAGATACTGTTTTTGCCTTTTCTGCTTGTAATTGCCTATCCACTTCCTGAAGTGCCGAAATTCCCACAGTAAAAATCGTTTGCTTATCCAGATAGTGAAAATCTGAAACTTTTTGACCATAAACAAACACTTCACTTGGAAGAGATGTTTCACTCGCAACTCTCAATTCAGTCGCAGACACTACTTCTTGGATAGTCACTACAATCTCATTATCACTTGCGTCATACAATCGCAACGTAGAAACAACGTTATCAGAAGCGTCTTTCTCCAATTGAGCGGTATCATAGTCAGACAAAGTGATAATACCGTCAGCATAAGTGCCTTGCTGGTAAATCGTCGGGACATAATCAGTAACCATATTTACAGCATAGGGTAGCACTTGTCTTACTTCTTGGGCGATAAACCCTTCCACTATGCTTTCCGTGCCTTTTATATGCGGGTCCGTGTATTTGTAAAAAGAAGGTTTGAGAAGTCGTAATTTCTCTAACGAAGACGCATCATTAATTTCTACTATGTCTTTCTTTATACGAGCATCACTATACGCTCCAATAGCAGCACTCGTTACAATATCTCCTGTTGCCCGAATCGCTACATTACCGAATCCTGATGTGTCAGATAAACTATAGGCGCCTGAAAAGAACTTACCCGATGATGATAACGATACATTCAATTTAGTAACATCCACAGGATACGCTGGACTCGCGTTATTGACTCCTAATTTTCCGGCATTTGATAACAACATCTTCGTAGAGTTGTTAAAACGAAAACCGATGTCCTGGTCTGCCGCCGCACCTATATATGTTGCTCCAACGTTACTTTGTAAGACAGCATAATTTCCATACGTTCCTGTGCTAATCTGGTCTAAATGCCCGAAGTATGCGTGGTTGCTGAAATTTCCATTATTACCGATAGCAGCGTGACTAAAATACGATAAAGAATCATCTGTATCATAAGCAGCACGAATAGAATTATTGAATGTGGTTAGCGAACCTGTAAATGTATTGTCGGCACTCAACAAAACTCCACCTACACTATCCACATATGCCTTTGTGGTCAATTGCGTATCAGAAGACGGCGTCGCTGAACACACAGGCAGCGCTGCGAACGTTGCTACGCCATTATCCACCACAAAGGCGTCTCCTACCTTGAAATTTCCAGTGATGTCGACTACTCCTGATGATATATCTATCGTATTAGAGGTCACATCTGGTGTGTTGTACGGCAGACCATACACGCGTACGTGACCCGCGTTGTTGCCGGCGTCGTCGTCGTAGTAGCCTCCTATAGCGAGTGTCCTACCGTCCCCACTTAATGATACCATTACCCCCGGTTGATTCTGCACACCGTCACCAAGTATATTTTCAACTACTTTATTCCAACTGCTTCCATCGTATTCATAAATACTTGTATAACCAGTATTGTTATTATACCGAGGAGCCGAAAGGGCAACTCTCGTTCCATCACTACTTAATGATACTGACTTTCCTGATTCGTCACTCGCAGCTTCGCCATCTATATCTGCTCCTAATTGTGTCCAACTGCCTCCGCTATATTCATATACGCGTACATGACCTGCGTTACTCGCAGTGCCGTCATTACCATACGCACCGATTGCGACTCTCGTTCCATCATCGCTTAATGATACTGACTGTCCTGAGTAGTCATTCTCAGCTTCGCCATCTATATCTGCTCCTAGTTGCGTCCAACTGCCTCCGCTATATTCATATACGCGTACATGACCTGCGCTTGACGCAGTGCCGTCATTCATATTCGCCGCGATTGCGACTCTCGTTCCATCACTACTTAATGATACTGAAGCTCCTGAGTAGTCACTCGCAGCTTCGCCGTCTATATCTGCTCCTAGTTGCGTCCAACTGCCTCCGCTATATTCATATATGCGTACATGACCTGCGTCTGTCCCAGTGCCGTCATTCCTCCGCGCACCGATTGCTACTCTCGTTCCATCACTACTTAATGATACTGACCATCCTGACCAGTCATCCCCAGCTTCGCCATCTATATCTGCTCCTAATTGTGTCCAACTGCCTCCGCTATATTCATATACGCGTACATGACCTGCGTTACTCGCAGTGCCGTCATTACCATACGCACCGATTGCGACTCTCGTTCCATCCTCGCTTAATGATACTGAATATCCTGAGTAGTCAATAGTAGCTTCGCCATCTATATCTGCTCCTAGTTGCGTCCAACTGCCTCCGCTATATTCATATACGCGTACATGACCTGCGTCACTCGCAGTGCCGTCATTTAAATAGGCCCCGATTGCGACTATCGTTCCATCCTCGCTTAATGATACTGACCATCCTGACCTGTCATTCTCAGCTTCGCCATCTATATCTGCTCCTAGTTGAGTGATATCTGCTCGGGAGTCTCCTGAAATGGTGTGTCTCACCTTGAAATTTCCACTTATGTCGACTACTCCTGATGTTACATTCATGGTGTCGACTACCTTGAAATTTCCAGTGATGTCGACTACTCCTGATGATATATCTATCGCATTAAAGCTCACATCTGGTGTGTTGTACGGCAGACCATACACGCGTACGTGACCCGCGTCGGTGCCGGCGGCGTCGTCGAAGTAGCCTCCTATAGCGACTGTCCTACCGTCCCCACTTAATGATACCGTTACCCCCGGTTGATTCTGCGTACCGTCACCAAGTATATTTTCAACTACTTTATTCCAACTGCTTCCATCGTATTCATAAATACTTGCATAACCAGTAAAGTTATTATACCAAGGAGCCGAAATGGCAACTCTCGTTCCATCACTACTTAATGATACTGAATGTCCTGATTCGGAAATCCCAGCTTCGCCATCTATATCTGCTCCTAGTTGCGTCCAACTGCCTCCGCTATATTCATATACGCGTACATGACCTGCTCTTGACCCATTGCCGTCATTACCATACGCACCGATTGCGACTATCGTTCCATCACTACTTAATGATACTGACCATCCTGACCTGTCATCCGCAGCTTCGCCATCTATATCTGCTCCTAATTGTGTCCAACTGCCTCCGCTATATTCATATACGCGTACATGACCCGAATCAGACCCATTGCCGTCATTCCTATACGCACCGATTGCGACTATCGTTCCATCCTCGCTTAATGATACTGAATATCCTGAGTAGTCAATAGTAGCTTCGCCATCTATATCTGCTCCTAGTTGCGTCCAACTGCCTCCGCTATATTCATATACGCGTACATGACCTGCGTCATTCGCAGTGCCGTCATTCCCATACGCACCGATTGCGACTATCGTTCCATCCTCGCTTAATGATACTGAATATCCTGACCAGTCATTCCCAGCTTCGCCATCTATATCTGCTCCTAGTTGCGTCCAACTGCCTCCGCTATATTCATATACGCGTACATGACCTGCGTCATTCGCAGTGCCGTCATTCTTACGCGCACCGATTGCGACTATCGTTCCATCACTACTTAATGATACTGACCTTCCTGACTCGTCGCTCGCAGCTTCGCCATCTATATCTGCTCCTAGTTGCGTCCAACTGCCTCCGCTATATTCATATACGCGTACATGACCTGCGTCTGTCCCAGTGCCGTCATTCAAATAGGCACCGATTGCGACTCTCGTTCCATCCTCGCTTAATGATACTGAATATCCTGAGTAGTCACCCGCAGCTTCGCCATCTATATCTGCTCCTAGTTGAGTGATATCTGCTCGGGACTCTCCTAAAATGGTGTGTATCACCTTGAAATTTCCACTTATGTCCATAAAATTATTTACGTAACTCTGTACAAATCGGTTCGCGCTAGCATCCAGTAACCAAGACATTCTCAATTCACTAGTATATATATTGAAAATACTAAATTGTCTATGTTATTTAATTCTAAAGTTATATTATTTATTATTATTTTATAGTCTTGAATTAATACTTTTCTAAACGAAATAAATACTCCTTGTGTATCTATATATGCTATCGCCGATTCGCACGTTATTTCACCAACTTCATAAAAAATTCAGTAATGTTCCTATAATTGTGGCGGGACGATGGAAAATGGAAGAACATCACGTTGCTATGCGTAAATCAGATTGGTCCACAGAAGACCATTATGGTTGCGATGAAATGCGTAACAAGTACTTACATGAAAAGGATAATTTGGAAGACCTGATTGAACAGCACATAAAAGAAGACAAGAAAGACTCAAAATAGTATAGAAACATTTATGTAGAATACATTAATTATATTCTACATATGAACACTCTTCAAGATAACAGCAATAATTGGGTTCAAAGGCGCACATCGAGTGATGGAACTATATCGCAAACACAATCAGGCGAAACTGGAAGTGGTAGTTCAGACGGTAGTCCCGAACCTCCCTTTATTATTGAAATGTCTTCTGGTGTAGTTGGAGCAACGAATATTCAATTGGAAAATGTTCAACCTGAAAATAGCCTCATTGATTACACCGACAATCACTTTATGAGTTTGACACAACGCGATTTGGAAAATGTACGCACCAGTATTCACGAAGATAATACGCATGGATTCAATACTTCCTCTTCATTACCTCCCCTCGTGCATCCGCAACAATTAGACCACTCACAATTTGTAGACAGAAATAGTCCGGTGATGTCTATTTTGGGGAGCAAATACGGTAGTCGCACAAATAGTGACGTAGATGAAAACGAACAAGGCCTACATCCAGAACACGATTCGTATACTAACGATGGTGTTTATGACAATGAAAATTCACTCTCCAACTATTCGCTGGAAAAAAAATTCAAAAAGTTCCGGTATTCGGACATTGAAAAAGCGGTGTATAAATATTATGAAATGGATATACAACAACAGTCTTCGAGTGAAATCGATATTTTGATTACTTTCGTGAAAGGCCAAAAACAATTATATATTGAATCGAAAAATATCGCGCAAATGCGGTTGAATGCGTTGACCTTTCCTACCTTGTTTCTTAGTGCGATGCTCACTATTACTTCCCCGTTTTTGTCTTGTAATCCCTGGAACTTGGAAATCACTTCGGGACTGAATGCAATTGTTACCTTTTTCATTTCTCTTATTAATTATTTGAAATGGGAAACTTCCGTACAATCATACGCACAAATGGCCTCGCATTTGGAAAATATACAGACCTCGCTGGAATTGACCAACAGTAAATTGATGTTGTTGAACAACGAAAAAGAGGTCTCGGAAATCGTTTTACAGAAGTTTACTGAAATGGAGACCAAATTGAATGAATACAAAAGTGACAATCGTATTTTGATTCCAGAAGAAGTGAAATCCATTTTCCCGATTATTAGTTATGTAAACATCTTTTCCTTTATTAAGAAAAATAAGTTGTATAAAACCAAACTTATCGAGAAATTACGAAATGTGAAAAATGAGATTCATTATATTCTGTATAAATGGGAAAAACAAGAAATGCGGTTCGGTTCCAATACTCATACCAATCATCCAGCGCACTCTTTGAAAAAAGACCAAGAAACGCAACGACTCGCCTATTTGTATGAAGTGAAAAACAAAGTGAAATATGAGTTGTTAGAATTTCAAAATACCTATTCCATTATGGACGATTTGTTTTCGCGAGAAATCAAAAGCGTAGACCTTGGAAAACAGCGTATATGTTATTTTCTACCTACGTCATTCAGGAAAAAACCTTCGCTCACACAAGAATATTTACATCAGATGGAGCCGAGGTTAGCCAAGTATTTCTCTTTTTTGATTGATGAAGTGTAACTTAATTCACGGTTTGCTGCATCGTCGGTGGCCGCGTGCTACATATTTTCCAATACCACGGCATATTGTATACATATTTTAATGACCCGGTTTCATCCATTTTCTTTTTGATATTGTCTACGTATGTATTTTTATAGTTCCACTTGTATTTTATGATAATACGCTTATGTTCTTCGTCATTTTTTAACGGTCGTTCCGCAATATATTCTATCTTTCCTAATCCGAGTTGGTCTATTTTAGATTCTATATACTCTTTTGTCATCATGTTACTCACGCGCGGTATACATAGAGAATGTAGTCCCTCTTTCCTTATTGTCATAACTACTTCGTATATGTCTATATGTATTGGGTTTGGTGTAGATAATTACTTAGTGTATGTCGTGTTCAATTTTTTAGTTTCTTCTTTTCTTCATTCTATAATGAACCAAATTATAGCATGAATATAATAGTCTAGTTGGACGTTGTATTTAGATACATTTTAGTTTACCCTATGATGATTTGAACATCAATTACCAACATGAATCATGAGGACGTTTGTATAATCTATATATCCTCGATTCTTTATTCTTTATTGTTGGGTTTTAGAAAACTCACATAGTGAGTTGCTGTCTCGCTCAAAATTATATTTGAATATTCTTATTCATATAACCTTATTTTTCGAAATATTTATTGTTTACTTGTGCTGTATCGAGACACTATATATAATGTCGGTCTTTTATGTTGTTTTCTGATTTGTTGTTTTGTTTCGCGGTAGTTGGTTTGATTCTGTAAAAATTTATGTAGTTGGTATACAAATATATACGAAATACATGGTTGATACGTTGTTTGACTGCGACGATGAAAAATGGTTACAAGAACAACAAACTCTACACAATATTCAATCTAATTATTGTCGCGAACTTATGGACTCCATACACTTACAGTTTGTATTTTTAGACGCACAAAAAACGATTACTCATATTTCTTCACAACGGGAACCGTTACAAGTGTGCGATGTATCCAATCAATGTGTCTTGTCCGAAGAACGTATTTTGGGATTGTTAGAGAATGTTAAAAAAAAACGTATCGGTAAAAAGTTCGCTCTACATCATATTTCCGCTTTTTTAGTGGATTTGGAACCTGAACATATTCAACAGTTCTCTAACAGTTCTAGCAGTGAAGATTCTCCTTTTTTACAACATTTTTCGACTGTGCGGTCAATCTGTGTTCCTTCTTCTATTTTTATTTTTCATAATGTCAATACTATTTACTTTTTCTTACACGAAATTCCGTCTTCTCATCAACAAACGTATAAATCCATTTTGAAAAAGAAGTCGAATGGAGGGGCAAAGAAAACGAAACGCGTACGTATTCAACACGACCCTCTTCATCATGCGCCCAAAGAAGAGTTCGTTTTACGCAATTATCATAGTCGAAGTGGAACTCGCAGAATTCGACCTTGAAAATAGACTCTCCTAGAGAAAAAGAAGGATATACAAATAAAAAGAATATAAATGGTTTTTCTTCTTTTTATTAGCGATTGTTCAACCAGGTTTACTATGAATCCTGTTCAATCACTTTCTACTCATTTTCCTTGTTTCGACGACGATGTATTTCATACACGAACTCGATATACACAATATTTACGAGACGAACTTGTCTTTTTTTACTTTTGTCTTACTCGAAATCAAGACGGACATCGTATGGAGGCTTTGTATCAACGCTTACATGGGGTATTGTCCTTATTTCAATATTTACAGAATCAGGGGAAAGATTCACTGTATCAGGAAATTTTTGTCCAATTTTATAAAATGATTGGTCACACTCGAGATTATTTTCTAGGCAAGGGGGAACACCAAATGTCTTATTTCTTGTTGTGGGCCTGGTACGACCATTATCCTCACTTGGTCGAGGATGCTATACATCATTTCGTTTTTGATATAGATAACGATACTGCTGGTTACGGTTCTTGGAGAGACATCAAATATTTATGTGATTTTTTGAAAACACATAGTGTTCAGGGGGAAGAACATCGTCTTATCTATTTTTGTATTTCCTTGGTAAACAAGCAGTTAGATAAAGATGTAGATACATGGAAATTTTCTTCCAAAGCATATTGTCCAGATGTTCTTAGTCATGTTGCCAAATGGATCCCGCGCGAGAAAAAACGGTTTGATTGGCTCTTTCGTAAATTAGCGGTCCATTGGATACATAACCATCAACCTTATATTCTCACTACGGCATCGTCCAGTCCTTCCGATACTTCTTTTCACAAGGCATTATTGAAATGTTATCGTATATACCGGAAGATTATTGCATCCATGAATAAAGCATTGCAAACCTTGGAAATCAAATTATGTAAACGCCAATATCACGAAATCGTACCTACAAGCGTACCCAAGTTCTCATTAGCACGACAGCGCAGTTTCTTTTTGTTATCATCGGATGATATTGAGGGGAATCATACAAAGAAATCTGCGTATCAGAAAATTAAAACACATCATTACGACATTCATAACCACTATACTCCTGTCTGCGAAAATACAGACGACCTTTCTTCCGGTAGTCTTAACGCGTTTTATGCTTGTTATTCGCCTGGATATTTTGTCAAAGAGGCATGTACTCTTTTGTCCAAATACGATACTGGTTCAGAAGATGTGGTGAAACATATTCACTATTTGAATTTGTTATGGAAAAAACAAACGCACGTTGTTTCTATGTTTCAATTGTCCGGATTTTTGCCAATTGTTGACATTTCTTCCAAAATGAATTTGCATAATCGGGACCCTCTATACAACGCATTAGGTATGGCTATTTGTGTGGCGTTTTATCAAAGTGGGGACTATTCGAAACGCATTTTACTAATCGACAATGTTCCGACGTGGATCTCTCTTGACTCATGTGACGATTTTGTTTCGGCTGTGAAAATGGTGATGGATGTATTGAAACACACCCCAAGCACTACTTGCGATTTATATAACGCCTATTCTTTGGTGGCTTCACCATTGCTTCAACAATGCTTTCATTCTTCTCCCTCTACGAACTATATCAAATGTTTATTTTTTAGTTACGACCCGATCCTCCCTTCTATGGAAAATATACATACACTCTTTTCGTCACAACATTTAATATTGCCTACATTCGTTTTTTGGAATGTATATAGCGATTTCTCTTATTGCGATGATGATTTCAGCATTTTTTCAGAATTATTACACGATAAATCCAATATATTCTTATCGGGCACGTCATTCTACTTACTACGCACGCTGCAATATATTTGTCAAGACACTACTTCACAAACATTGATTTCTTCTATCTTGAAACAATCCAGATTACAACCGATGGAATCATTGTGTATGGCGAGTTTCCAATAAACCCTGTTTCTTATATGTTAACATGTTATGTTCCCGGTCTTTCAACATTGTTTCTTTTGATGACTCGATGAGTTCACGCTTTTCTTGCTTGCTCATTTTCATCACTTCTAGTAATTTTTCTTTGGCGTTTTTCGCATCAAGACGAGTATCCGGAGTCGCCTTGATGATTTGTTTCAACATTTTTACGTATTGTTGATTGAATTCGTTTTCTCTTATTTTGAATTCACCTCGCGTATATTTCAACATGATTAATGCTATCGCGTAGTTATCCCACGACCAGCGCGCATTCCATAACGCATCGTATAAGTTTTCCCATGGTTGTCCTATGTAGCTAGACAAATATTCAGTCCATGCTTTCTGCATTTCCGTCTTTTCAGTATTGGTTAGTGTATCGACTGCTGAATTGTTATCCATGTAATCTTTGATGACTTGTTGTATTTGTTCTTCTTGTACTTGTTCTTGTAATGGGTTTTCACTCTTTATTTTATGGAACGCATAACTTATCAAATGAATATCTACACACCAAGGACTATAATTCGGTCCGTATACATAAAACGCATTGGTCGCGTCTTCTGGTTTGGATTCTCCTTCAAACGATATACCGAAATCTATCATTATTGGCGTCTTTTTCACGTCATGAACCATGATATTATTTGATTTTAGATCATAATGAATGATGTTCGCTTCTTGTAATTGAGAAAGGGCCTTCAGTAAATGAAAATGAATATGAAATAGCGACATCACGTATTGCTGTGGTTTGTTTACTCTTTCCATAAAATAATCCATCATGTCTTGTTTTCCTACATATTTTATTGTGCTTGCTATGTATTCTTGCGGGGTTTCGTTTGATGTTTGTTTTTCGATGAATTCGCATTTTTTTAGTTCATTGTCTTCTATTTTGGACAATTCGATTGGACACGTATTTATGATACCGGCAAAATATTCACTGGCGTTACGTAATTCTTTGATTTTATTACCCAGCACTTCTTCTTGTTCTGAAATATCATCTTTTGTTTGAATTTTTGTTATATAGTCTTCTTCTTTTATCGTATTTCCATCACACAGGAAAGAGGGTTTGTATATACATCCAAACGTCCCTTGGTTTACCAATTTGGGTTGCTGTACCGAGACGTTTTCTATCATTATGCTCTGTTTTGTATCTTCCATATATTTATATATTGAGTAGATTTTTTATTTTCCTTCCTTTCCTTTCTTTCCTTCCTTTCCTTTCCTTCCTTTCCTTTCTTTCTTTCTTTCCTTCCTTTCCTTTCCTTTGATTAAATTGTAACCATATATTTATGTTATTTGTTTACAATTTGGGTTTTGATATTATTATCGCTCTCATGAGGGGTCGAACCTCAGACCTTTCGATTAACAGTCGAATGCTCTAACCAACTGAGCTATGAAAGCAGGCGAGGAAGCCGTCTTCCTATTCATATATAGAATCCTTTCTTTATATTGATTTTGTATTTTTTACTATTTTTTTACTATTTTTTCCTGTTTTCTCTGTGTATCTATGTATATGCAATCCAGTATATTTGACCTCTCGAATTCCAGCGTCTCCTTTTATTTAGATAATGTCTTGGACACACAATCACACACTTATTATAAAATTATTACGTTGTCCGCTATTCCTCCTGGACCTATCGCGGATATGGTCATTTCAAAGAGTTTTCCTCCTTTGTCCGAGTTCCAAACTCGTCCATCATGGGACCATTATGGGTCTTCTTGTAAATACGCATTGTTACGTTATCCTAAGGGAGATGCTCGTGGAGGCACGTCTTTTCCACAAGACTTCATGATGCAACAAGACATTCCCTCTTTGTTGGCTTATTTGACTTCCAATGGTTACAATGTACAAACCGAATTGTCTACACTCATTACCAACCAAGGTCTTCATAGTCACAGCGCAGCATCACGCAAATTTATCTGTTTTGCTAGTTATAGTTCTTGAGATTTGTAGGTGGAATTTTCTTATATCTCTATTATAATAACATTGATCCTACGTGTCGGTATTTATGGTTGGTAAATCACTATTTAACAATACTACACAATGCGTCTTTTCTCGCTCTTTGTTGAATCCTATTTCATTGGGTCAAACTACCTCCGTTTCGTCGGGGGATATTGACTTGATTAGCACCGCATTTTATGACATTCTGAAAATCATTGAATCTATGTATGGAGCAAATATGGCATCGAAAAACTATGAAGAAATTCCCAATAATTATGACCAATATATACAACTGCACGACTCACTACAAGAGTTACAAGCGCAAACTACCAATAATGACCTTACCTTGTTGTTGCAAATTGCCGAACATACTTTGGTCGGCGCCATGAATTCTTACACGGTTTATGGTGAAAATGTATTGCTCCGTATTGACAAAGCCGCCTTGGAAGCTCGTGTCAGTGAACTCTTGAATAAAGCCAATGTGGAAACTGTCAATGACGCTGAGACTGATAGTAATCTGGGCATCGTTCGCTCCTTCAGATTGGCTCCCGTATTTAACTATTATATTATGATTTATGGTATGCCCACTTGCGGTCTTGGTTTTGACCCCGTGAAAATTTCTTTCTTAGTTGATATCTTGACCGAGAAGGGCATTGACCCATATACCTAGGTTTGCTTTTTCTTGTATTTTATTTTTTATTTCCTATACATTCATTACCTATGCTCTGTAAAATTGAAAATTTCTGCGTGGATTATTCTAATTATAATTAATTAACCTTACAACAAAAATGGCCACTTATCATAAACCTCTTCATGTTCGCAATTTAAATGTGGATACCAACGTTCCACATGTAGAAGCCCCTCGTTCTTCCAAATCACGCGCTCCATATTGTGGCGTCTGTTTTAAAGCAAAACAACCCGCATCGGTCTACAATAGTCATTGGACTCGCATGAATCCAAACCCACGTAGTCCTATTACTTGTCCTCTCATTTTACAAACTATTTGTAATTATTGTAAAAACAAAGGCCATTCCGCCAAACATTGTCCGGTTGCTGCGAAAAAAAATGAACATAGACGTCAACGCGCTTCTTCTATCAGTTCCAACGCATCTTCTCAAAATAGCATCGCTTCTTCTCCTAATGAAAGGGGGTCTTGGTTACAGGCTGCTATGAAATCTGTTCCGCCCGAGATAAACAATGTTCTTGGTTCGGACAAAGCAAAATCCGCCGAGAGACGACTTAGTTTGGACAATCCATCATTTGTCCGTACCGACAACGCGTTTCCTTCGCCACCCAAATTACGTAGACAGAGAAAAACCTGGGATTGGAATGACGACGTCGACACCGACAATGAATAAAAAACGAAACCGAAACAAACATACAAACAAAACCGAAAACGAAAAACACAAACAAAAATAAAAAACGAAAAATGTTCCTATATTGATGTGTTGTTCATTTTTATCTCTTCGTTTTCTTCTGTGTGTTTCGCGTTTTCATGTAGTCTCTATACATACTCTATGAAAATCGGTTCTTCTTTCGCCACTTGATGATTTCCCACATGAATTTCTTGGCACATCGTTTCGCACCACTGGATGGTCATCCATCCGCATATAGACCTTCTATTCTATAAAATTGATTTCTTTTGATAGAATCCTCTTCTATGCATCAAAACACGCTGTTATCGTATAACCAATTCTTCAACTCATTATGGGCGAACTCCTCATCGGTGGAATCTTCTTCGCAATTATTGCTTTGATGGTATTGGGAAAAGCATCTGCTGGTTCCAATCAAGTCAGTCCCTATTCTGGATAATCATTCTCTGTATTGTTTGTACATAAAAAACACTCCTCTTTCAGTTTGAGGATTGTTTTTTTTTTGGTTTTTTGGTTTTTTTGGGTTTTGGTTTTTTGGGTTTTGGTTTTTTGGGTTTTTGGGGGATTTTTAAAATAAATTTATTGGCAAATCGTTTCGTACAAATGTACATACACCGTTTTCGTCCCATTTTACTTGAACTGTCTTGATTTCCACTCCGTTCTTCCATGCCGTCTGGACTGCGTGCTTGTATAGAGGGTCGATGTTCGATGGTTGGAAACTCGTTGCGTCGCTGCGCTGTATCATAAAGCAGAGAATACATCGCTTGTCTGTCGTTTCTGCTAACTCTTGGAGTTCTTGAATGTGTTTCAACGCACGAGGACTCACCAAATCTGTATTGTTCTTCTTATACCCATCTGGAAAATACGCTATTTTTTGGTTGAATTGTTTTTGGTCTTCTGGTAACTCTTTCAGTAATTTCTTTTTCTCTTTTTTGGGAGCGTCTACATAGTCTGCTAGCGGTACCGATTTTATTTCCATCACGAATTCTCTTCCGTTTTCGTCTACCCCCACAAAGTCAAAACGCGAATTGAGTAGCGTCACTTCTCGCTTGTAACTCTGAACATTGTTCAGGTTGTCTATACAATTGTATTCGAGACAACGCTCCGCAATGGTTTCCGACAGCTTCGGGTTGATGCCGATGATTTCTTGGTTGTTGCCTTCTTGATAGATTGACAATTCTACACGATGCGAACTTTTTGCCGTTGTTGACTCGATTTTTGACAATATCACATTACACTCCTTTTCCGCAAGCCCACAACATCCGAGAGACGGCGTATGGGCGAGGATTTCTCGTGCGGTTTCTCCTCCTGGCGAATTGATGATTGCGTCTGCCATATAAGGCGTCTTGCAGTGTTGCGATGGACGCTTCACGATGATTCCTTGGACAGGTTCCGGGATTTGGTATAATATTGTTGACATTTCGATTCTTGGTGAGTTGAACTTGATTTCTTGCATTGGTTGATTACTATGTATCTATTCAGCGTATTCATTTCATTCAATTTTATAGGCGATGATTGAATGAAATCAGAGAACGTGGTATCAACATATGATGGAATACAAACCCATCTATCTATTTCTTCCAGCAGGGCAACTGTTTTACACATTTGAAGATTTATTATTTGTATCTATATTAACTTTTTCAAACCTTCCAATTGTGTTTTATATAAATCAATATTCTCCATATCCATCCACGTCCCTCCTCTATAATGAAATATACAATTGTCATATATCTCAACAAAAAAATTACCGTTCGTATTTCGCTTATCACTTTGTATATATTGTATTATGTTTTCATTTGATTTTAAATTCTCGGGAAATTCGTCTTCCTTCCAACTCGTACTCCATAAATGTTTTATAAAATAAAAATCATCGTTCTCGTATTGGCTATTCGAATATCGAATATCTTTACCATTTGGATATACATAATTATATGATTGTAACCATTTATGACTTGCAGAACCAGTATCCCCTCCTGGTACAAGACCTAGTTCAAACTTATCCGCATATTTTATCGTTTTCATATTTATATATAATAAATTTGGCCATATATATTTTAAATTCGGTCTTTCTTGTAAGACACATCCACATACTTTTGTTCTGTATTTTTCGATGTTTAGTTTATCTACTAGAAACATATCCCCGTCTAGTACCAAATATTCATCTATATTTTGTTTCATATAGTCAATTAATATTTTTAAAGAATCGGAATGTCTTTTTGATGGTTCTGCTATGTATTTGTGATGATCGTTGGGTATATTATAATGTTTCACATGTAGTTCATTGCACATTTTTTCGATTGCTTCACGTCCTTCATTTACAGGATCATTGAAATTGGTTTTATCTGGCCAATTTTTTCCATCGTTGAATACTATATATTCATATTCTGTATCCAAGAATTTATTTAATGATTCATATTGTAATTTTATAAAGATTGGATTGTTGGTTATGATAGAAACTACTTTCATTGTAAGTATACTGTTTCTAGTATTTTATTTATACTATTTATAGTATTATACTATTTATAGTATTTATAAGCCATTTGGTATGTATAAGCCATTTGGTATGTATAATTCGTGAAAGCCTCTTTTATTGGTATCTTATTTTATTGTTCTTGGTTCTCAAATGTCCACGTCCATTGTATAACGAAGGATGAGCGTAAAAACAACTGCGTGCACGGCAATACCTACATATGTGGGGCATCCACAGGCATTCGCTATATTTCCGAGAACATTTCCAAATAATTTTTGTGTTAATTGATAAGTCATGGGGTTTACCACGATGAGGAAAATGAGCGTGGTCAACAGTGTATATCTCCATTTGTCGGCATTTGAGGGTTTGCATTCGCATTTTGGACACATAGAAGTCATCTTGTGTATTATATAATATAGATAGAAATTAATTACATATATAATATATATTCTCAGGTTCTCTCTTGTCCAGTTTCCAGATGGGTTCAGAGAAAAGGTTTCTCATAGTCATTTGAAGTTTTGTATTTTATCAAAGAGGTTTCTCATTTCTATTGTTTGAGAACATTCATGGGTATTATTATTATTATTTATTGATTATTATTATTTATTCGTAAATTAATTAAATGATATTATTATAGTTATCTATTTCCATTTATTCTAGCTCAATATTATGTGCAGTTCTAAGAAATTCGTATTGGTTTACAAGTCCAATGTTCAGGTTCTCGATGATTATATCGATTCTCTCAATATATTCAAGGAGGTTATCGAGATGAGCGAGTTCGCAACGAAATACAGTGAATATCTGAAGCCCGACGTGATAATTGTTTTTACCCAAATGTGGTTAGATTTGGAGAACTTTCCACCAGAAATATATAAATCCACCAATTTCATCTTTTTAAACGTAGAGAACTTAACGGAACAAAAACGTATGGACCATGTTATGCAGTTTATTCGGCGCGGGGTCAAAGTGGCCGATTATAGTTTGGCGAACATTGAAGTCATGAAGACCTATGCTAACGAGAACAATATCGAGATGTCGGCGCCTATTTATTATTTCCCGTATCAATACAACAACAAAGAAAACGTATTATTGGAGAACCGCGAACGCGCATATGAATATGATGTGGGGGTCGTCAACGCATGTCCCAAAAAAGACGCATCTGTTAATTCGGCATTAACGTATAAACGCACACAAGTATGGGAAGACCTACAATTCTCGGGATTGTCTTGTGTGAATATTCTCGGTTGGGGCGCAGAACGCGACGCATTGATTAAAAAATGCAAGGTCATTGTGAATGTTCACCATTTCGAATGCTACAAGATTTTTCAACATATCCGATGTGACCGTCTCGTTTTTGCGAACAAATTGATTGTTTCCGAGAACTCATTATGTGTGAATGATTTGGATATTAAAAACCATGTATTGTGGTCCGATTACAAAAACATAGTGCACACCACCATGAAAACAGTCGAAAACTTTGACCACTATATGGACATTATTACTAACATGGAAACTACTGGGATTGCTGTGGGTCGAGCACGGATTTTGGAACAAACTGTCTGTGAGATTGAGAAAATCTCTTCTTGATTTTATTAATTACGTATATAGATTGTATATACGTAATCCTCATTGTTTACAAATGGGTCCTTTCATATTGTATATCGTTTGCTTTTCAGCGAGATGGAATCAAACGACCCTTCCCCTTGACTTTCTATTCGTGTATTGACAAATCGTAAATTTGGCGTTTTACACTTTACACAATGATCCAAATTTGGTACGTCCTTACATAAACAATGATAATGAAAACGTTTGTTACAATACGCACAATATATATATTTCACATTTAACTCACATCTACATAACTCACATTCTAAGTATCCGTCGTTTTCTATTGTTAGACAGTTTCCCATAGATATTGGTCTCTCTATATATTGTCTAGATATTTTTATATAAGTTTTCTCGCGTTTGTTTTCTCGCGTTTGTTCACACCGATTATGCTGTCTCTCGCTGTATCGGTTGGTGAACACGTTTATTCTTTTTGTGAACTATATAAACAATGGTTGCTACGTTATATATACACAATTCGTTTCGTGGATTGATTTTTGATATGGGAAAAATGACGAAGATTGATAAGGCTAAGAGAGATGCCCCTTTCCGGGAGATGGAGGATATTGCCAAGGACAAGAATGTATGCGATGAAACGTTGATTCGTAATTATACACGCACATTTACTTTGGCGATTCGTCAGAAAAAGTATGCCGAGGCAATGAGGTATGGCGATATCTTGTCCAGTTATTATCGCACGTATGATATGCATTCTCGTTTGCTGAGTTTGAAGAACCATATGATAGATGTTCATAAGCAATTGTCTCGTCAGACAAAGGCGCGTGTTGCTGATAAGGCGCGTATTAAGGCAGGTCCTAAGCGTGTCAAGAAGGCGGAGTCGGAGTCAGAGGTGGATGAGGTCACGCAGTAAGGAAATCACACAATATAAAAATACTTTGTACACGATGTAGAAAGTATTTTTATCAGCGCATTCAATACACGTTTTTATAAAAGTTGGGTCGTTGGACTCTTTTTGCGCAACGACGATGATATTTTTGATGCATGTTTTATGATATATGCTGGTCGAACAACTTGTTTATAAGGGATGGAATGTTCTGTATTCATTGCCTTGCGTTTGATAATACAAAACGTATGGATGTTACTTAGGTCGTTCATGTTGTGATTCTTTTACTGCATACTACAGTCATGGCTGCTTATCTTTTCAATTTTACGTGGATTTGGACCGTCTTGTTCTTTTCTTATTGGATTTGGATTTGGACCGTCTTGTCTTTTTCTTACTGGACGCGGACTTGGGTTTTGGGAAAGAAT
>Ga0233435_1001064_pt1 | contig 28323 bp, 15 predicted proteins | sample SI_122_August201_3_FD_182735 | JGI IMG/M metagenome (GOLD analysis project Ga0233435, IMG submission 182735) | Seawater microbial communities from Saanich Inlet, British Columbia, Canada - SI_122_August2016_135_MG | ecosystem: Environmental > Aquatic > Marine > Inlet | place: Canada: British...
AATCGATCTATGCATCGCCGATATTCCGTGGATGTGTGATTGGGATAATTTCTTTGCCATTACTCACTGGGCTGAAATAGGCGATTGGTTTGCATCAAACCCGGACCAAAACTGGGCTTCCATGCTGAATACATTAAGCTATTTTGATACTAAAAATATGGCTGACAGGATTAGTTGCCCGGTTATCATGAGTATTGGTCTTCAAGATGCTGTTTGTCCGCCATCAACCAGTTTCGCGACATACAATCTCATCAATAGTCCAAAGGAGTATACTGTCTATAAGCATTCTGGACACTGGCAACCTAAAACTCATTACGAGGATAGGTTTGAGTGGTTACGTGGCCAATTTAATATGGACTAAGCTTTGACGGGGTTACCCCAGTATATGGATGGTGGATCAAGTTAAAACCATCTCAGTTCCAAATGCACTTATTAGGCAGGGCTATCTATACCCTTCGAGAGCCTCAGGGAGACAAGCAAGAGTGTCTTGCTGAGGCTCTCGAAGCATGACACGTTGTGCACCTTATGAACTGCAATTTGTATTATAAGAACTTTCCGAGCCCCCGTATTTTAACCAGTGGACTAAATAAACTATATCACTCCTGTCCGTCTAACCAGGCTTTAATAATATCACCATGACAGGGTTTGGGCTTGCAATAACAGCCCAGTATTTTTCCCCTTTGAAGGATCAAATAATTATGAAAGGTTGTATCTGTTTGGACTTTCTGGTAGAAGTCCTCACTGAATTTTTCAATGCAGGACTCCCGTGTATGTGACTTCTGACAAAGCTCACACCAACCGATGGGGTGTGGATTCCCCAGCCAACCTTCAGTGCCAGGTTGGATATCGGTAGTGAGCATATGAGCGTAGTGATTTATTCCACGACCGATATACACCTCACAAGAATCGGTAGCTATATTTACAACGCTTGTCTGTGCATTTAGCATAGAAGCCACGATCAAAATCCCAACCCATATCTTAGGCATGGCAAGTCATCCTTCAAAATTGCTGTCAATCAGCTGTTTTTAATAGCTCAAGATAAGGCTTGTAAAGATCATTCTCAGCAGAGGCTTCATTTAGCATCTCAAGTACGTCAAGCCATTCATTGTCAAAGTTTGTCAACTCAGCAAGCCCCTGCGAAGGGTCCATATCTATCCGATGTCCGGTCTGAGCAACTCTCACCATGAGATCATTGGAATATTTTGATTTGTCCCAATTATGTCTGGTCAGGAATTTGATAAACTTTGTCATTTCCTTGAACTGGCCAGGCTTGCCAGATAATTGTTTTAAATCGTATTCCGATTGTCCTATTTGAATGATGATTTCCTCATCCACTGCATAGCTGCCTGTCGAAATTTCAGTGCACAATTCATGTCCATCATATGTCCAGTCAGAGCTCTCACCATTTATAACCACCTTTTCAGGAGCTAGGGTAAGGGGTAGTTTGATAACGAAGGATCTATGCTTTGACATGCCCTCAAAGCTTCCCTGAACAGCCGAAATCTTGATACTCAAGTTTTGTTTCTTTTGTGAAAACTCTATGCTGGTTGTGGCAAAGGATTCAGCCAGGTAATCTTCTGAGTCCCCATGGTCATCATAGATAATAGTAGACCCTGATTTTCCAGGATAGACTGTAAGAATGGTTGGATCGTTGCCATAATTACCATCGATCTCATTTCTGGAGGCCATTGGAATAATAGCACCCTCTCGAACAAATAATGGGATTTCATCCAGCGCAAATGATCTTGAGTGAATTTTCCCACCCTTGAGTATGGTACCGGACATCATCTCTATCCACTGTCCCCTGGGAAGCCAAATATCCTTGGTAACCATTAAACTGTTCGCAGCGATGGGTTCGGTTACAGGAGAGGCGATGATATCATTCCCAAACATGTATTGATTCTTGAAATTGTAGGCCTGCTCAGCATTAGGATAATCGATATACATTTGTCTGCACATCGATATCCCAGTATCATAGGCGTGTCTCGCTGAGGAATAAATGTAGGGTAACATCGCCTTCCTCAGATGGAAAGCATCGCGCATGATATAGAATTCATCCAGGGGATAAGCCCAAATCCTACGTTCTATGCCATTTGAGTAGTTAGCTTTGGTTGCATGGGTACGGAAAATGGGACTAAAAATACCAAATTGAATCCAGCGGGTGTATAACTCAGGTGTGCTCTCACCACGCATATGACCACCAATATCATGACTCCAAAAGCCAAAACCGACATTGGCTGCTGTGGAGGTAAAATACGGCTGATAATCCAGCGATTTCCAATTGATATAGGTATCACCCGAAAAACCAATCTGGTAGCGATGATTACCCAAGCCACCATAGCGATGAAAAATCATAGGACGCCTTTCACCCTGGCGAGCCATATCACTAAAGAAGACATAATTAAGATAAAAGGTCGGGTTGACTCCTTTTATTTTTGTGGTACTCCATTGTTGCCAATCCAACCACCAGAAGTCCACACCATCCTTTTGCATGGGCTGTAAAACGATATCCATAAAGTTTTTAGCAAAATCCTTATTCACAATATCGAAGGGGATAAATTTTTGGGTGGCTGGGTCAACGCCCATGGCTCGGGCCATCTCAGGATATTTATCCTCAAAAGGTTGAATCCCTGAAGCAGGGTGTAAATTCATACAAACCGTCAAGCCCTTTTCCTGGGTCCACTTCAAGAATTTCTTAGGATTTGGAAAGTAATTTTTATTCCAGGTTAAACCTGTCCAGCCAAAATCCTCGCCAGCTCCATCTTTGATTTTCTTCCCGTCTTCACCAAACCATTCTGGTTTACTCGTAAGATGCCAGTCCATATCAACAACCAGGACATCCAGGGGGACATCATGAATTTCATATTCCTGGACCAATTCCCTAAATTCAAGATCAGTATATTCCCAGTATCTGGACCACCAGTTTCCAAAGGCGTATTTTGGAGGGAGGGCAATTTTTCCGGCGATGGCTGTAAAGTCCTTGAGTGCCGTCTTGTATTCTCGTCCGTAAGTGAAGAAATAATAGTCCTGCAGGTCCTTTTCCGCACGAGGCATGACCCAGGCCCAGTCAGAATTATCGAATAATGGTCTCTCAGAGTCATCAATCAGAACCCATCCTTCAGTTGAGATTATACCCGGTTTTAATGCAATTGGCACTTTTCCAGACCACTGCATGATTTCACCATCAAAACCATCCAGTGTGCGAATGGTTCCCAGCAGGTTTCCTTTGTTCTCCTGACCAGGTCGCCATTCTTTTTTCTTACCCTCCAACTTGAATTTGATATGGAGATTTTGTGCATCGAATTTACCACCATCAACTTTGTAGTATAGTGTGAACTCACTGGTAGATATTTGCAGCCAGCCTTTTCTGGTCTTGGTTTTAATCTTTGGGACCGGTAGTGACCGATTGACGAAGGCCAGTGAGGCATGGTCTTCAAATTTGCCATCCTCAGCCCATTCCATTCGTATTACCCCGGGGGTGAGCACTGTAAAACGTGCATCTCCTGAAATGACAATTGCATCTGGATTAGCAACGGGGTTGTAATCTGCTGCCAATATGGACCCAAACATGATGAGACAGATTGATATGGAAAGAGAAAGTTGCTTCATTTTATACTCCTGCTATGACAGTGTGTACCTGTTATGATTATTCCAGGGTTTCGAATTATTTATTCAGCCCAAATATTTCTTTGATGGATTGCCACAGTCCCTTTTTCTCAGGGATAAGTTCCTGGTCGTTTTTGGGATCCATATCGAAACTAAAATCAACAACCAGAGCCAAATGATCAGAGGCAACTTTTGAATCTGATCTGAGCAGGCCATTGGCCTCGAGTTGTTCCTCACTCATGGTTCTGGTATTTAAGATGAAGTTGTTTTTTGCCCTTATCACAAAGTCTGTATAAACAATATAATCCAGGCGACCTGGACTATAGCCCTCGCCATTATTTTGCCAGGAAAAAGCAACTCCTTCTGACACATGTACTGGATACAAGTCCATGAGTGTAGTGCCATCCCAGTCAGGTGCGAAATCCGCACCAAATTTATCTTCATTTTGGATGTCACCCGTGAGCAATGTTGCCAGCTGCTGGCTCTCGCCAACCAGGTTCATATCACCCAAAATGACCACAGGTGTATTTGGTATCAAATCTATCTGACCACCCGGTGAATACGCGTCCCTCAAAAACGCTATGGTCGAATCTGCCTGCAATTGCCGATTTTTATCAGCACCACAACAGGACCAATGACTATTCATTACAAGTATTTGACGAGCTTCATCAATTTGTACCAGCAGGGCCATTATACGAGATCCACTACGACCCCACAGAGTCCAATTTCCAACAATAGGGAAACGACTGGCAGTATTGATGTGACCTTCCATTTCAGTGGTGAACCAATGTTTTCCCTCACCCAGAGGGATGATGGAATCCATATAGGCTACTGTACTTTTGTTAGTAGATTTCCACATTTCCTGGAAACAGACAATATCCCCTTGTAAAGCTTGCTGGATACGGCTGTGAGCAGGCGCACGATCTTCGACGAAGATGCCATCATGCAATGAATTCTGGGAAACGATGCGAATATCTGCAGCGGAATATTTTGCCAGGGGCCTGGTTACCCATGGTGGACCCGGATCATCAGAGAGTTCAACCGATATAGAGCTTGTGCCATCTGGCATCCTATCAGCACCTGCTTCGGATTGCTCATCTCTAAAGAAAAATCTAAAAGATTGAAGTGGTGTTGCAGGGTCCGTATTGGTAAAGACATCTGCTCTATTAATAGCAATTTCAAAATCAGTTGCAGTCAGCGTTGGCAGCGTGATCAGCCCAATTTCCCCGTGAGTAATGGCGGTGGAATCATTGCCGGAAAAAACAGCCCCGTCCTTATCACCGAATCTCCAGGCTAGCTCTGCACCCATGTCATCTATTGATAAACCCGTGCTGGCATCATTATCTCCATCAATATAGAGTGTCAGTTTGTTCTTTTTTGAAAGCCCGAACTCCTCAGCCATTATCAACCGTAGGAACAGTCTAGCGCTATCTGAAGTGACACTGACTGACAGAAAATCGAAACCCATAACACCATCACCAGGAGGGTCAACATATATGGGTTCTATATTTTTCCAGTCATCCGATCGTCCATCAATCAAGATGGGTTGAGCGTAAATAAGAGTACAAAGCAATACTAAGAATAGTGTCTTCATGGAATCCCCTCTAGCATTTTAGTCATTGTTTCTGATGCTACACAATGGTATGATCGATCAAAAATAGTACTGCTCGGGTGATTTGGAATGCTTTTTTAACGGGAGTTAAAGGGGACAGTTTTTGGGCTCTTTAGATCATTTAAGCATAAGGAAAACCAAGTAAGGTATTGCTATATATCCAACCGGACTTAATTTTTTAAGTAGCTCTCAACTAGAGTAATAACCACGCTTTTATCATCGGGAGATCACATGATTAATTTCAAACGTATCCTACTTACACCCATCCTTGGAATTGTATTGTTAATCCTGGGGTCTTGCGTACATACTTCCCCTAACAGCGCGGTCACTCCAGAACAGAGCACACAGTTTTATTTTGTCCATATTACAGATACCCATTTTGGAGACGCCAATCATTACGCTCGCACTGAAAAAATCATCGAGCTTGTCAATGATCTTCCCATGGATATAAAATGTGTCGTTCATACAGGCGATATCACTTCAGACAATATTACTCAAGACTCAATCGTAACACGCGGACTGGCTATTTTATCCAAATTGGATGTGCCGATACACTATGTAGCAGGGAATCATGATATTTTAGAAAATGATCTAAAAGCAACGAGAAGGCAATACGAGGAACACTTTGGTCCCCTGATTTCTGTACGGGAATATGAGGGTGTTCAGTTTGTCACCGTTTTTACAGAACCAATCGGTAGGGGTTATGTTCTTGATGGATTTGACCCGCTCAAAGAACTTGAAGAGATTCTCTCAAGCAATAAACCCTCGATTGTTTTTCACCACAGTCCCTCCCCAGATGATTTTTACAGGAATTCCATGCACGATAGCTGGAAAGTTGAGGGTCGTGATAAATGGGTTGATTTGCTCAACAGATATAATGTTAAAGCAGTGATGGCAGGACATTATCATCGTGATGAAGTGCACTGGTTGGGCAATGTGCCCCTATATGTGAGTGCCCCCGTAGGTAGCTGGTGGGGACGCCAGGCGAGTTATAGATTGTTTGAATACAAGAATGGTAAGGTAGGCTATCGAACTCAGTACATTCTAATGGATCGCTGGAAAAATGGTCAGATTCCAACTCTAATATGGGAGTAATCATGAAAAAAATCTTAAGTGGAATATGTATTCTTTTGTTTGTTGCCTGTCAACCCGAAGTCTCTGATACTCGAACCATATCAAAAGCTCAACTCCGAGATAAAATAAAAGGAGCCTGGGCTGCTCAGACCATCGGTGTGAGTTTCGGAAGCCCCGTTGAATTCAAATATAAGAGTACTATCATTCCTGATTATCATCAGTTGCGTTGGGACGCGGACATGATGGAAGAAATTTACACGAATATCCCGGGTGTTTATGATGATATCTATATGGACCTGACCTTTGTACAGGTTTATGAGGATATGGGACTCAATGCTCCTGTTGAACATTTTGCTCAAGCTTTTGCAACGGCAGAGTACCCCTTATGGTTTGCCAACCAAACGGCTCGTAGAAATATACTTGATGGGACCCCGGCTCCGGCTTCTGGTCATTGGTTGAATAATCCCTGTGCTGATGATATTGATTTCCAAATCGAAGCTGATTTTGCTGGTATTATGGCACCTGGAATGATCAACAGTGCGGTCGAGGTATGCGACAAAATTGGCCACATTATGAATTATGGAGATGGGTATTATGGTGGCGTATACATAGCTTCCATGTATTCCCTGGCCTTTGTTTCATCAGATATCGACTATATCGTTCGGGAAGCTTTACGAGTCATTCCTGAGGAAAGTACGTTTGCCCAGACCATGTCAGATGTCATCAAATGGCATGAGCAAAATCCAGATGATTGGAAAGCTACCTGGTTCAAAGTACATCGTAAATGGTCCAGCGAAGTAGGGTCAGCGGTGGGGGTGTTTGATGCATTTAATATCGATGCGAAAATTAACGCAGCCTGGGTCCTGATGGGTTTGCTTTACGGTGATGGTGATTTCACAAAAACCCTGGAAATTGCTACACGTTGCGGTGATGATGCAGATTGTAATCCTGCCAGCGCTGGTGGTATTCTAGGTGCAATCATGGGTTATGATGCTATCCCGGAATACTGGAAACAGGGTTTACCAGCGGTTGAACCCTTAAAATTTCAATACACCGATATTTCTCTGAACGATGTCTATGAAATGTCATACAAGCATGCCCTGCAGGTTATTGAGAAGGAGGGGGGGCAAGTAGACTCAGAAGAAATTCTTATCAAATATCAGCAACCTGAAACTATTCCCCTGGAGGTGTCCTTCCCCGGGCATTATCCCATTGCGAAACCACAGATAAACAAGACCCTGAAAGAAGCATTCAGCTACCCATTTAGCGGTAAAGGATTTGTTATAAGAGGGAAGGCCAGAAAAACGGGTTCCTCAGACTATGTGTTTAAAGTTGAGATGTCAGTAGATGGCCAAATTATTCAGACAGTTGATATGCCTACAAATTTTGTGGATCGTAGATTTTATCTGTTCTGGAGTTATGATTTGGAAGACACCCAACACAGAATTGACATGAAGGTTCTTAATCCAAGTGACCAGGCGGAAATTATTATTCAGGAAATATTGATATATGGAAGCGAACCAGTTTTAGCAAAATATTGACCGGCTTTACCTGGATTTATTCAACCATAATATCCAGCCAGATTAAGCGGTGATCGGAAGCTTTTTGTACACGGGCTGCTCCCTCAGGATCACGGGTCTTATCTGGCCAGTAGACACCCCCTCGAACAACCTGTAAGTTTTTACTGGGTAGGATGTGGTCGATTCGCATGCCCCACTTGCCCTTTCCACTCGTGCGATTTTCAACATAGTCTGGTGGACCCGGGGTTCGACCATTCAGTGCTCCCTCACTGATGAGCAGGTTAGCACAATCTTGAATTTTAGGATGCTTGAGTAGTTGGTCAATGGATTTCTGTCCGGTCACAACAGTGTCTCCAGTAGGTGCAGCATTCAGGTCTCCCAGGATGATGAAACTTTCATCCCTAGCTAATCCTCCCCGATTTCCCTGGTCATCTATTAACACAGAATCACCATCAATGTAGTGTGTCCACATTTTGATTTCATCGTAATTACGCCGACCGTTTCTGTCCTCATCACCATCGAATACTGGCGGTGTGGGGTGAGAAACAAGTAAATGGATCTCTTTTTCACCCATAACGAGCGGTACATCCCAGTGAGATTTGCTGGACAAACGGAAAACCTCTATTTCATCCTCTGCATACCAGTCTCTGGGGAGCAGATTATCCGGGAGGTCCTTCCAGAGGAAGTGTTGGAAAGTTTTGGCAGCAGCAAGATTTAGAGGATAGCGTGATAATATGGCCATGGAATACTGCCCGGGGTAGGCACCATAACCATAACAGTCACCGCCATGATCACGTGAGCCACGGTCTTCATCTGTTGCTACCATACCATTGTTGTCAAAGTCTTTGCCAGCTAGAAAGCCTGTGTTGCAGGGTGCGATGTATGTGTAGGGGTATTCAGACTGGGGTAGATACGCATCTAAAAATCGTCTAAGGTTTAAATCCAGATCATCTCCAGCCTTCAAGGCTTCTATGTCATGATCAATTTCATTGATCACCAGGATATCAGGATTGATCTCCGTAATTATTTGAGCTGCAGCAGATAGTTGCTCTTCCTGACCGAGACCCTGACTATCAATGTTGGTAAGCTTCTCTGTGGACATTTCCCAGATATTGAACAGAGCTATACGAAAAATGTCCTTTGAGCTTGGTTGGTTTATTGGGGTCGTAGCGCATGAAGAAAAAAGTAGTAGTGACCCTGCAGACCAAACAATTAAACGTTTCCCAAGCATTTGATTAATTGCATACCTGAAACGATATTTTGACATAAAGAACTCCAACATTAAGTTTTTTCGAAAAAGAGATAGATCATTTGAAACATAATGTAATTAGAGTTTGTCCTTAATGTTAGTATTTCAGAATATGTTGCCTATCCGTTTAAACGGTTAAATATTGCGTATATTATCAGTAACCCACGACTTAAGTCGTGGGTTACTGATACTTCATTAAGCCAATAAACTGTTTCAACGGTTTTTATGTTAAGTTTGAAGATGGACACTGATTAGAATTGTATCCAGAGCTTTTAATAATGTTGCTCAATCCACTCAGTGATCTTAGCGGACCTGAAAAAGCGATCTTGCTTGAGTCCTTAGAAAAAGCTCATATATTCAGCAGAATTCTCAGACAGGAAATTTGAATTGAAACTGAAATATCAGATTCTACTAATAGGTTTATGAGGAGGGGGCATGATTCGCGTATCAACTTTAATCATCATTGCATTCTTAATTAGCTCTTGCGAGCGAACAGCAGAACAATTTGAGCTTAAATCTCCAGATGGAACCATTGCCGTTCAACTCGAGATGAAAGATAATAGTCCCCACTATTCGATTAGAATTGATGGGGAGGAAGTGATCAAATCGTCTGCCCTTGGTTTTGATTTGATATCAATACCAAAGTTATCCGCCCCTCTAACCATACTACAGCAAAGTACTTCGGAGAACAAGTCTACCTGGTCGCAGGTTCTGGGCGAAGATAAAGAGATTACAGACAACCATTATTTCGCTCGTTTCCAGGTTTTATCAGGTTCACTCGAATTTTACTCACTGGAGTTTAAAGTATTTGATGATGGAGTTGGTTTCAGATATGTCTTTCCTGACTGGGCTGGAATAGATTCACTATTAATTCAAGATGAGTTGACAGAATTTAATTTTGCCCAGGATTACCTGTCCTGGTGGATTCCAAATGATTGGGATAGTTACGAAAGAATTTATCAGACTACACCTCTAAGCAAATCCCCCGGTGTCAACACTCCATTTACCCTAAGGACAGAATCAGGAATCCATATATCCATCCATGAAGCTAATTTAACAGAGTATAGCGGCATGACTCTGGTTCCAGATACCGTTGGATCCACAAATTGGCATGCAGCTCTCGTTCCCTGGCCAGACGGTCTCAAAGTAAGAAGTTCCTTACCTCACAAATCACCCTGGCGCACTATTCAATTAGGGCGCACTGCTACGGTGTTGGGCAATTCACATCTCATCCTTAATCTGAATGAACCAAGCCAAATAGCCGATGTTTCCTGGATTAAACCCATGAAGTATATGGGAATATGGTGGGGAATGCATATCAAAACGGAATCATGGGAGCAGGGTCCAATCCATGGTGCTACAACACAAAACGCCAAGCGCTATATCGACTATGCCAGTGCCAATGGTTTTCAAGGACTTCTCATAGAAGGGTGGAACCTGGGCTGGGAAAACTGGGGCAAACAGGACGCCTATAGTTTCACAGAAACCTATGATGATTTTGATATAGAGCAGGTGACGCAGTATGCTGCCAGTAATGGTATGGAAATAATTGGTCATCATGAAACGGGTGGAGATGCTGAAAGTTATGATCGTCGTGTGGAAGCAGCCTTCCAGTTTTACAAAAAACACGGGATCAATAGTATCAAAACCGGATATGCAGGCGATATTTTCCCTCGCGGTCAATATCATCATGGTCAATGGATGGTTCGTCATTACAGACGGATCGTAGAGTTAGCAGCAGAATATGAAATCACACTAGATGTTCATGAGCCCATTAAAGCCACCGGCATTCGTCGTACCTGGCCCAACATGATGACTCGCGAGGGTGCCCGAGGGAATGAATATGAAGCCTGGAGTGAAGGCAACCCACCTGAACACACAACTATTTTGCCATTTACCCGTATGCTGGGTGGACCAATGGACTATACACCAGGAGTCTTCTACATCACTCTCGAAGGGATTAAAGAAAATAACCGCGTGCATACAACTCTGGCTAAACAGCTCGCTCTCATGGTTATTCTTAATAGTCCCTTGCAAATGGTCGCTGACCTCCCGGAACATATCAAAGACCATCCAGCTCTGCAGTTTGCCCGGGATCTCAATATAGACTGGGATGAATCAGAAATGCTGGATGCACAAGTAGGTGATTATGTTGTTACTGCCCGACGTAGTGGGAAAGAATGGTTTCTGGCTGCCATCTCAGATGAGGAGCGTCGTGAACTCGAAGTTGACCTGGCCTTTTTGCAGGACGATATTCCTTATCGTGCTGAAATATATAGGGACGGTGATAATGCCTCATGGGATCGCAATCCCCATGATTATTTCATTGAGGAACGGGAAGTAAACGCTGAAATGACAATCAAGTTACCGCTGGCAGCCGGGGGTGGCATAGCTATCAGGATGGTCCCTCAACAATAAGTATTTCAGAGGATGATTAGCCAAGCAGAAAGTGCCCTATCGTAATAGAGTCATCTTCATAGTTTTTGTGAATAACTCGGTCGTTAGCCGATAAAAGTAAATACCACTCTCCACTGGTGACCCCTGGGTATCCAGACCATCCCAGGTAATAAAGTGGGTACCCCCTGCTAAATAATCATCAACCAGAACGCGAACAAGTTTTCCGTTTAAATCGTGAATGTTCAGCTTGACCCCGTTGGCCTGGGGCAGATTAAATTGAATATGTGTGCTTGGGTTAAAGGGGTTGGGGTAATTTTGAGCTAGAGCCCAGTTCTGGGGTATTTCAGGTTTAATACCAACCAGGTTAGTATCAGCGTAGACTGTGATTGTTGCTTGAGAACCTGCAAGTAGATCAAAACTCACATAACAAACATCCAAATCCTCGGACCGCACAACTTGATCCAGTCTGCCATTTTCAACTGAATATCCATGCTCTCCAATCGGCATATTGAATTTTAAAAGTGCATCCTCAAATACCAGGTTATGATTGTTGATTATGATGGCAGATACTGTATCCGACTCACCTGAATTTGAGGGGCTGAAAGAGGAGGAAAGACTCTGAGCTGCAGGCCAATTGGTATAAACAGGTTCCTCAGCCTGAACAACCCCATCTTGTACCCGGATAACTCGATAGGTTCTGGCTCCATTACTGGTAGCCCTTGTGGAAAGGTTATAGGGATGACTATAAATATCGCCAGAGGTTTGGTGTGTATGCCCCCAAAGAGCCATATCAACACCTAAGGACGATAAATTTAACTGGTTAGAAAAATCATAGTGGAAAAACATTACTTTGGACTGACTATTTGTAGCAGCGGAGATGTCTTGGTTAAGCCATTGCATTTGAGCTGCTGTGAAACTTTCTCCACCGTAAATACTCCAACGAAATCCATCATAATTGTCATACGCCTCAAGCCCTATATAGTGGACTGGACCATAGTCAAAGCTGAAATCCTGAGTGTATTGTGGTTCTGAAACAGGGGGAGTATCCAGCCAGGTCCAACCAAAAAATTTCCACCAGTTTCTCCGTGCAGTTCCTTGAGGTGGAGGCGTGTCATCCCATCCTCCCAGGTCGTGATTCCCAGCTACCAGGTAAAAGGGGACTTCTAATTCACCGAGAACACGTTGTGCTTTTGTGTAGTATCTGCGGTTTTGAAAATCTTCTAATTCACCCTCGTGAACCAGGTCACCCGTGATCAATACGAAGGCGGGTCTTAATATATTTATATCCTCGATAATCGCTCTCAAATCCATAATAGAGGAACTGTCTTCAAGTGATTGTGGTTCATAGTAGTAGATGTTTGTAGGAAGGTGGGTATCTGTGATATGCACAAAATTGTAGGAAGATTTCCTCTCCGGGATCACTTGAACAGCGTTTCGACTGATATCCTGGAGACCATTGGCTACAACTTCCAAATCGTATAGTTCATAGAATGGAGGTTCCGGAGTCCGCACTTGCAAAAACCAGCGGTTGAGTGCCGAGTCATAGTGTGACCCAATTAAGTTTAAAGCTATTACATGTGAACCATAAATTAATGAAGCAGTCCAATCCACAGTTGTTTCTGGTGCCAGACAAACGATTTCAAATGCTTCTTCGGGAGTCACGATACTGGGAATATTCAAGATGGGGCTCTGGATGACTGTTAAGGTGTCACCAATGGGTTCAGCAGAAGTGAACACACTTACGGTTCCAGCCGTTTTATAAATAATGCTTTGACCATTGATCTCTGCGGAAATGAAGGATATGTCAGCAGTCCCTGACGCAGTGGGTGTGAACTGAATATCCAGTAAATTTCCTAAATTGGTAAGGTTACCCTGACCCGAATAGTTTAGAATTATTCTACCGGAGCTGGAGTTGTCTATAATAGTGCCAACCTCAGAAACGGTTCCAGTTTGTGCATATCCTGAGTATTGAATGACAGACGAATTGTAGGAGATATCCAGGCTAAAACTTGTCACTTCCAACTCGGAACCAAGCAATGCCAGTTGAACAGGAATGCTGAGTTCAGAAAAATCATAGGCTGATGCCGAACCGATTGTAGCCATGTAGGCACCCTGCATGGATTGTAGATCATCAACGGATCGTGGATGTAGTCTGAATTCCCCCCAAGAATATGACACGACTCCCTGTACAAATGCAAAAGGATAGGCTGTAGCCAGGCTTATTCCCATATCTGCCAGGTTAAATATACCATTACTGATAATACAGGGGCCACTTCCATCGCTTATACGCCATTCGTCATACGAATCATATCCCTCAGTAACACCGACATTGATAACCCTTACCAGCACGGATTCATAAGCCTCTTCTGTTACAACATCATGGCTGGTGACTTGTGCGGGATCAGGCAGGCTGTTACCGGAACTTACAATAGTAAAGTTGGAAAGACTTTTTAGTTCGCTAAATCCATGATATTCATAAACCTCGCCTTGAAAGTGAACACTGTCGCCTATGCTGGGGCTATTGTTATTATCATAAACATATATACCATTCCAGGGTCCTCCACTGGAACTCGAAATAAAATAACGGCCATTGCTATAGTTGATCGCAGTGACAATACCGCCAGTGGTTACTGTTTGGCCTGCATATGGGGAGGGGTAGGTTCCATCGCCGGCAGAAGTTGTGAATTGAATATCATAAATGCTCACATCTGCCAGCATGAATAGGGGCAGGAGCAAGGCGAATATACTTTTGAGGGATTTCATGACTTATTGCTTCTCAACTCTCTTTTCATTGCGGCCAAAGAGGCTTTAGATTTAGGAAAAAAAGTTAGACAAACCCAATGGTGCTGCAATAATAATCGTAAGCTAAAACTATTATAATTATGATCCCGAGCGTACCTCATCAATGTGAAAGAGATGCGAGATATATATCAAAAAAAGATGTTGACATTCTTGCCCCCATATAGAATGTTAACAACCCCAAAAAAGGCGGTATAATTTAGGGATTAGGGATATAAAAGGTAATAAATTGCAGCTTATCCAGAGAGTAAATAAAACCCTTGTATACAAACAGGGAAAGGGGTCTTTGAGCTGATACGATTTATTGTCGGTTTCGTTTTTTCTACCCTTTTGCTGAGTAATTCGGCCATCGCACAATTCGCCACAGATGTTAATAATAAATTCACAAATGTAGGACAACTCGGGTTAACGGTCACTAATTTTGGTCTGATTGGAAATCAGTTCAACAAAATAGATGGCAAAATTCAACCTTCTTGCTTATACGGACAACATTCAGAAATACTTCTGTCTCTTTTAACCTCAGATCATATTGTTGCAAGATACTTTGGAAACAAACAAGCAAGAATTCAACCATGAAAGGCTTAAAACGTTTACAAATGATGGTTTTGAATTTCAGATTAATTTGGGTTTTAGTTTTTGTGTTTTTGATGCCCTGTTTTTTGTTGTCCCAAAGTAATAGATCGGATTCGAGATCGCTTGGAAAACCAAGCATTCGTGATTACGATAATTACACATTCGCCGGTCAGATTGGAATGACCGTTACCAATTATGGAATATTAGGAGAAGGTTATAATTCTTGTGAGCAGCCCTCGTGTCGTTATAAATTATATTCTGAGTATCTACAAGAGCAAATTGAACATTTTTCATATGCAGGACTTTGGATTGGGGGAATTAAAAATAATCTGCCCATTGTTTCATCTGCAATCATAGATGGTTTTGTTTCTGATGAATACGGAAGTCGGCCTGCCGGTAGAGAATTTACAAGTAGTGCTGATTCAACAGATGTAATCAGAATGAAATCCACATTTAGTAGCGCTGTTGTAGATCCTGTTATTCGAGAACTCGCAAGTTACTATGATAGTTCTGCAGTGTCACATCAGGATATGATTGCTGAATTTACTGACACGTCTCAGGTAATACCGGGAACTGACATACATGTTCCGCACATACCTCTTGGTGTAAAAGTTCATCTTGAAACCTATTGTTGGAATTATCCTTATGCCAATTCCTTTATTATCCTTAATTATACAGTCGAAAATATTTCAGGTGAACAAATCAGGAATCCTTATGTTGGAATTTGGGTTGATAATTCTGTAGGGAATATGAATTATACTAGTATTTGTGAACCCGGCGGGGGATGGAATTGGTATGATAACCGTAACGATTATTCAGACTCGCTTTCTTTAGCTATTCAAAGTGATCTGGATGGGGATCAGGGCTGGGCTCAGAGTTATTTTGGATTGAAATATCTGGGTTCCGAGAACGCCGTTAGTGAAGAAGACTTTGATGTATATTATGATCAGTGGCCCTGGAATGGGGGACAACTTTCCGGAGTTAATCATCATTTGACACCTTCCGGTGACAGTGAAATATATGATAGGATGCATCTCTATCCCGGTTCAGAGTACAATACAATTTCAGAATCAGCCAGCTGGATGTCATTATTAACAGCAGGTCCATTAGGAAACTCTGTTGATCTTCAATTTCGTGAAGTAGTCTGGGAACCGGGAGAAACAATTAATTTTGCTTTTGCTGTTGTAGCCGGTTTATGGGCAACAGATGAAATGTCTGATACGGAAGCAAGAAGAGAAATATTATATGAAAATGCCAATTGGGCACAACGAGCTTATGAACTGGGATATGCACTACCCGGCCCACCTCCACCGCCAAATGTATATCTTGTTCCTGATGATCAGCAAATAACTATTTACTGGGATAATTCTCCGGAAGATTCCCTAAATGCTGATGCATATGACCCGGTCTCAAATAAAATAGATTTTGAAGGATATAGAATCTACAGTGGACGCAAAACAGGCGTTGGTTATGGACAAACGTTACTCGCCCAATATGATATAATTGATGAATTTGAGGTTCCTCCCGTAGGGTTTGTTAATTATAACACAGGGCTTGATCAGGTAAGAATATATGACGAAAATGGAAATCCATCGACGGAGGAGTTTGTAATTGAAGGGGACACGATGGTTTTTCATTATAAATATGTGGATTATGATTTAAAAAATGGTTGGCCTGGACGGAATTGGTATTCTGTTGTTGCGTATGATTATGGTAATGCAGAAAAAGAGATTCCCAGTGCTGAAAGTGCAGCAATTCAGTCATATGCTATCCCGGGTACAGTGGAGAATCCGGGTCTAAAACGTGAGGTCGGAGTATACCCCAACCCTTATCGTGCAAGTGCTGATTGGGACGGATTCGGTCAAAAAGATCGTATGATCTGGTTTACTAATTTACCACCCAGAGCCGAAATTCGAATTTACACTCTTTCGGGAGAAGTGATTGATATAATAGATCATAATTCAAACAGTTATGATGGTTCAGATATTCGCCTGCTAAATCACTTAGTTTTCGGAAAAAATCCAACTTTTTCAGGTGGAGAACACGCCTGGGATCTAATAACAAGATATAATCAGGCGATTGCAACCGGTCTCTATATTTTCTCTGTTGAAGACTTGGAGACTCGTGACATATCAATTGGGAAGTTTACAGTAATCAAGTGAAAAGGAGAGAAGTATGAAACGCTTGCTAAATTTTTGTTTTGTTGTGCTAGCAGTAGCACCAATGGCATTTGGTCAAATGAGTGTGAGCATAGCAGAGATACAAGACACAACGGGAAGCGGCAGTGATGCTTCCAGTCTGATGAATTCGATTGTTACTGTATCAGGTGTAGTATCAGCTGAAAGTTATGCTTTCGGTGCGTACTGGATTCAGGATGGCACGGGACCTTGGTCTGGTGTATTTGTTTATGATTCCAACAATGATGCAGCCTATGGTGATAGAGTATTGATCACAGGTTTAGTTGCTGAATATAATGGTCTAACCCAGGTAAAGGAGATAAGCTCTTTTGAAGTCTTGAGTAGCGGAAATATCGTTGAACCGACACTCGTTACTTCCGGTGAAATTGCTACTGGTGGTGTTAATGCGGAAGCTTATGAGGGTGTTTTAGTAAAAGTTGTCAATGCTGATATCACTGATTTTAATGACTGGGGTGAATGGCATGTCGATGATGGATCCGGAGCTGTAATGCTTGATGATGAAGTTGATTACTATTTTGATCCTTCAAAGCATCTTGCGGTTAAAAGTGTTGTTGGTGTTTTAACTTATGATTGGAATAATCATAAGATGTATCCAAGGTTAGCTTATGATATTGAAGAAGCGGGAGAAACTATTCGAATCCAGAGACTTCAGCAGGTTCGTAGATCTGATATCCTTGCAGGTAATGACTCTACATATTTTAAAGACGATACTATAATGGTTTCAGGAATTGTAACTGTACCATCAGGTCTTTTTTATGCAGGTTCAGGAAACAAATATTATTTGCAGCAGTCCGGTGGTGGCCCTTTCAGTGGATTAATGGTTTATGACTATGTTACATCAGAAATTGGGGCTGTATTTGAAGGAGATTCAATTACTATTAGAGCAGTTATTGTAGAATATGAATCCGGTGGAAATACGACTGAGCTGGATGTGGTAGAAGAAATGCAACTGTGGGGTGTTGATCATAATGTTACAATAGATGATGTAACTACTGATATTTTTAATGATAGTCTCTACTTCACTGATGAAACAACAGTGATGAACTATGAGGCTGAAAAATGGGAAAATGCCTTAATCAGAGTTTCAATTGTAGAAGTTGCCGTGATTACAGACTATGGTGTAAGATTAGATGATCATACAGGACGTGGATTACTTGCAAGTCTTGGGTATTCCGATGGGGTTACAATGGGAGCACCTCCATTGGGGACAATCTTCACCTCTGTTACTGGGACAATTTATGATCATTGGGGCAACTACAATTTCATACCAAGATATGATGCAGATATTGTCTTATTGGTGGGCCCGCCTTTGATTTCAAATCCCGGCACTGATCCGGCACTGCCACAACCTGGAGATGCAATAACCGTTTCATGTGCTATTGTGGATGATGGAACAGTAGAGGAAGCAGAATTATATTATTCTGTGAATGATGGGGCTTTTACTAGTGCAGCATTAGTTCATGGTGCAGGAGCAGGATATTCAGTAGAGATTGGCCCCTTTGCAAATGATGATTCAATCAGCTATTATATTACTGCAACAGATAATGATGCAGGTACATCAGTTGATCCTGAAGGTGCACCCGTTGATTCAGTCTATACTTTTGTAGTTAGCGGACCTGAAGAAGTCACGATTTATGATATACAATATAATGCTGATTTTGGTGGTTCTGCATATGTTGACGCACTTGTTGAATTTACAGGTACGGTAACTTCAGATTCATCTACAAATGCTTATAATTTTCATGTTCAGGATTTTGATAATACTGGCCATACGGGAGCGGCGTGGAATGGTGTGATGGTTTATTCTTCAGATCATAACATATATGAAGTTGGCACCAAATTATCAATTGTCGCATCAGTAACAGAATATTACGGTGTAACTGAAATTCTTGACGTAGCTTCATGTGTTAATGTGGGAACTGGTACAGTTACTGCGGAAGTGGTTACTTCTGGTGATATTGCTTCAGATTCCACAGCATCCGAACCTTATGAAGGTGCGCTTATTCAAATCAATGATGTTACTGTAACTCTGTTATTAGATTATGACGATTGGGAAGTCACAGATGAAGACGGCTTTGTTGTTCAGATTGGTGGTTCTGATGCCTATGATTATGAACCGGTAGTTGGAGATCATATCGCTTCTATTACGGGGAACTTAACGTACTCACATGATAAATACGAATTGCTGGTAAGAGGAGAGGCTGATTTGGGAACTATCACCGTCTCTACTGATAAGAATCCAACAATTCCGATGACATACCAACTGAATCAGAACTATCCAAATCCATTTAATCCTACAACGACAATTCAATACGGAATCCCTAACGAAGGTCACGTATCATTAACCATATACAATATTATGGGACAGGAGATAAAAACTCTTGTGAATACAAACCAAGATGCAGGCTTTTACACATTGTATTGGAATGGATTGAATAATAATAATCAAATGGTTTCAAGTGGACTGTATATCTATCGAATCATTTCTGAAGATTTTGTAAAATCTAAAAAAATGATTTATTTGAAATAATCTATTTGAAATAAGCAATAGAAAATAACGACGTCTGGTTTTCTGGACGTCGTTATTTTCCACAAAACAGGCTTTAATTGAAAAAATATTTTAACATTTTAACACTCATCATTGTGAGTATGATATGCGGAATACTTTATGTGTCATGTGATGCTGGAATTATTTCGCAACCCTACCCCAATAAACCACCTGACACAAAACTTTTTATTCAAGGGGACACTTCTGGAATTGATACAACATTCAGTACTCAATATCTTAATTGGTGGGGCATTGATACTGATGGAGAGGTAATGGGTTATTATTATCAGTGGAGTTACTTTGCTACTGAAAACCCGGATTCATTTATCTGGACAACTTCAGAATCTGACACATTTAATCTCCCAATTCGACAGGATGTTGATCATTTCTGGTTTAAAGTGAAAGCCGTTGATAATTCCGCCCAATGGGAATACCCTGAACCAACGATCTCTGTTACAGATGATGAGTATATTTCAGATACTGGAATTGAATATCGAAAGTATGATAGTTTGGATGTCATGTTATTTGAAGGTAATACCCCTGGGATACAGACTCAATATGGTGATTCGCTCACCACATTACGTGGAGACAAATTTTATAGTCTACTGCCTACAGATACTGTAGGTGCCGTTGATCCTACACCTGTATATGCATCCTTTCCAATAAGGAATTCACCACCAAGTGTAAGTTTTGTGTATAGCAGCAATCCAATCGATACGATAAGAGCAAAAACCTTTACAACGAGGAGTTTCTATTGGATTGGACATGATCCTGATGGCAGTGAGACAATTATACAATATTATTATGCACTTATTGCAAAAGGATCTACTCCTCCGGTAAATCTTGAAGACTTTGGTGCAGGCTATATGTCTGGTTCTCTTGATAGTAGAGTAAGAGCTATAACATTAAGAGATATACCTGCTGGTGAATGGGTTTTTTATCTTGTTGCAGAAGATATTGCCGGGCAATTGAGTTCAATTGTTCAATATCCAAAAGAAGCGGGAACTTGGACGGTCATTGAACCAAAAGTAAATGGAACCTTGTTTATCGATGATTATGGTTTTGCTACAGTAGGAGATGATCTTTATCCTGAAATTCTTGATTCAATATTGGGTACAAATAATTATTCAACCTGGGATATTGAACAAAATCTGCCCTATTCCAAGATTGATATTCAAGAAACACTCAACTTTTTTGACTACATTATTTATTATGCTGATGGGAATTCGCAATTATCAAAGTTATCAAATGAAATATTAGCATATGTTGCTCCACCCAATGTTAATAATCATATCCTGATAAGTTCAATAGTTGCCAGCGATAATGATGATTCACTTTATACCTTTTTATCTTCAGATGCTTTTAATCTTGTCGAAAGTTCATACCGATTAAAACCGACTGGAGATTATCGTATCAATCCCGGACAGGTAATATATAGTCGAGATTCAAATTATGTTGATATTCAAGTTACTCCCGGGACAATTGTTGCCAATCCTGTTGGACTTGTACCAGGTGCTGATGCAGATACGTTATATCAGCTACCCATATCTTCGAGAGGTGATTGGGAAGGTGAACCTGTTATTGGTTTAAAATATCCCAAAAATACTTCTGCAAAATTAATCTTTTTATCATTCACACTGCATAGTACTAATGGATTTGATAATTTAGATGAAGTAATTCGAGAATTCTTAGAAGAATGAATTATGTAAATACACATAACCGAACCGCATTCATTGCTATAATTCTATTTGTCTTTATTTTTTTTAGTTCAAATATTTACGCAAATACAGGGAGCATTCGAGGACGAATTACTGAAGAAAAAACGAATGAACCGGCTATTGGTGTAAATGTTATTGTAAAAGGAACATATAAAGGAGCCGCATCAGATATTGATGGTAATTATTCTATTATCGGATTAGCTGAAGGGGATTATGATATTGAAGTAAGTTCCATCGGATATAAAATTAAATTATACACCGGTATTAAAGTCACACGTAATTCGACTACTAAGTTGGACATTAAGTTAGAAACTTCTGTTCTTGCTTTCGGCCAGGAAGTGGTTGTCATCGGTAAGAAAGCTTTATTTGAACCGGATCTAACAAGTTCATTACGACGTCTCGGTAGTGCTGAAATAGAAAATAAAATTGCGGATAACATAGATGACTTGCTGGAAACTCAGGCAGGTATTGTAAAAGTTGATGATGAAATCCACATACGTGGAGGAAGAGCTGACGAAAACCTGTATATAATAGACCGTGTTGCGACTAAAGATCCATTGACGGGTAGAAGTTACGGGGTTTTTCTTAGTGTTGATGCTATTGATGAAATGGAAGTAATTACAGGCGGATTTAATGCTGAATACGGGCAAGCCATGTCTGGTATTATTGAAGTAAAGACCAAAGAAGGTGGTCAGGAGTATCACGGTACAGTATCTACAAAATCAGATCATATTGGTATGGAAAATATCAATAATTTTAATACAGACGCAGTTGAATTATCGTTTGGTGGTCCAGAACCGATCACAAGTAAATTACTTCCCGCTCTAGGTTTAAAAATTCCTGGGACGGTAACTTTTTTTACAAATGCTTATATGTTTATGTCGGACACCTATCTTCCACATGCATCAAAATTGGTACCCTCTTTAAAAAAATATGAACCTTTTGCACAGAGACAGGATAACAATTGGTCAGCACTATATAAACTAACCTGGAAAAATAAAAGCACCAAAATTTCAGGAATTTATAAACGATCCTTACAAATTAATCAAGGCGGATTTAATTATCGATATATGAACTGGCTGGATCATTACAATACCATCACCTGGGAAGGTATCCAGACAAATTTATTACTTACACATTCCTTTAATACAAAAACTTTTTTAGAAGCAGACGTTGGACGCGTTTTTATTAATAAACATTCTGCTGTTCTTGGTAAGTATTTTGATGAATACGATATTGCCAACGATCTTTATCCAATTCAATATTTAGTAGATTTTCCTGATGGTGATATAACGGTCTGGAACAGGGATGGTTTTAATGATGCCGGGGATGCAAGCAACTGGCATGATCATTATTCTGAAACCTGGACTATAAAATCTGAAGTAACAAGCCAAAGATCTACAACCAATAAATTTAAAGCTGGTTTTTCAGCAGAATTTACAACAATGCAAGTTATTGATATTGATGATCCATGGTTAACTGCAGGTGATGATAGTTTTGGTGGCTCCTGGGATATATACAAAGTAAAACCTATGGCAGGTGATTTCTTTGTTCAAAATAAATTAGTTTATGAAGGTATGATAATAAATGTTGGTTTGCGATATGATTATATGTTACTAGGTAGTATTGCAACCGATCTCATTGACAACTTGAATCTCTCACCACATCTTTCAAGCAAGTTCAGAGAGGAGTTTAGTGATAATACTTTTAAACTATTTGGAAGACGGGGTAAAGCACATTTAAGTCCTCGAATTGGGATTTCTCATCCTCTTACAGACAATGATGTTTTATTCTTTTCATATGGCCATTTTTCTCAACGTCCTAATTATGAATATATTTATGCAAGTTTAAATAAAACAAAATTAGGAGCGAGTCCCTTGCTGGGGAATCCTGATTTAAATCCTACAACTACAGTTGCTTACGAAATTGGTGTAAAACATAAATTCAGTGAAGATCAGGTAATAAATATTACAGCATTTTACAAGGATCTTTTTGATTATGCGACATCGGAACAGTTAACAGTCCAGGGTGAAAAATCCTTAAAAAGACCTTTTATGTATTTTAATATGGACTATGCCCGTTCAAGAGGAGTAGAGGTTTATTTACAGCGTCGAGTTTCAGACTATATGTCAATTCGATTAAATGGAACATATTCAATTGTCACAGGAAAAAGTAATTCTCCAAATGAAGCACTTGAGCAGCTAGCAGTAAATAGAGAAAAATCCTTAGATGAAACATTCATGTATTGGGATGTTCCCTATCGTATTTCAACGGATCTAAATTATTATATTCCAAAAAATAAAAACAAACGACTATTCTTCATTCCCTTACCAAATGATTTTAGAGTCAATATTCATTGGCAGGTATCCGCTGGCAGGCGATATACACAGATGATCGATCTTGAATTAGAAAAATATGATGAAACACCATATTCTTCTTTGGCCGATCCCTGGCAGGAATGGGATGTAAAGTTTTCTAAAGGATTTACAACGGGCAATATGAGTTTTGATTTATTTTGCCAAATTGAAAATCTTCTTGACGCAAAAATATCGAGAATTATCAATCCTATTACAGGCAGGGCTTGGGAACCTGGTGATCCAGTTCCGTTCTCTTGGCGTGATGATTTAACTGATTTACCTCAGGACAATCCTTCCAGATATCGGGAACCAAGAAATGTTATGTTAGGTATTAAGGTGAGATTTTAGATGATTAAAATTACTAAATTTTACCTGGTTATCTTAATAATGATTATTTGTGGCTCATTAACGACTCATGCCTTTGATATCTATCCGCAATTAGGACATAGAAGAGCAGGAACTTCTGCATTAACTTTTTTAAAAATTGGTGTTGGTAGTCGTGCCTCTTCAATGGGAGGTGCTTTTGTAAGTGTCGCAGATGATGCTTCATGTTTGTATTGGAATCCGGCAGGCGCAGCACAAATGAAGCAATCGGAAATCTACTCCTCCCGGATTGAGTGGCCGGCAGGAATTGTATATGATTATTTTGGAATTGTATATAAAATGTCATCTAACTATTCATTTGGTTTAAGTGCAGGGATTTTGCACACTGATCCAATGAATGTAACTACAGAATATATGCCGCATGGAACTGGTGAGCAGTTTTATTTTAGTGATCTTTTTATAGCTGCTACGATCTCCCAAAAAATCACTCAACAATTTTCATGGGGACTGACATTGAAATATGTTGAAGAGCAAATTGCTGATGTTTCCAGTCAAACTCCACTAATAGATATTGGCACTTTTTATTGGACCGGATATAAATCATTACGTTTTGCAGTATCACTAACAAATTTTGGATCAGAAGTGATGAATAATGGTAAATATGCCAAACCGGTCATTGAGGGCGGCACTGTCGATGTGAATTATAAGAGCTTTCCACTTCCAACGATTTTCAGAATTGGAACAGCTATGGAAGTAATTGATACAGAGATAAATAAGATGACCCTTTCTGCTCAGTTAAATCATCCCGTTGATAATGCTGAAACATTCTCAATTGGAATTGAAAATGCGTTCGCAAATATGTTGTTTGCAAGAGGTGGTTTTAATTTGAATAACGCTGAAGAAAAATTCAACTTAGGCGTTGGAATTAAACTATCGTTAAATGAGAAAGATATTTCTTTCGATTATTCATATTCAAGCATGACATATTTAACTGATGTTCAAAGGTTTACATTAAAGTTTTCACTATGATAAAAACTATATTAACATATTTCATATTACTTTTTACCACTTTTGTTTTATTTAACTGTGGACACATAGAAAGCCTTCCAACGGTTAGTGAAGCTGAGCAAAGTGATACTGCTTATGTACATATATTCCCAGATTGGGAAAAAGATGAATTTGGTTTTAATACACCGAAAGATGTTCTTGTTGGGGATGATGGTTACATTTTTATAGCAGATTCAGGTAATAGCAGGATTGTCGTTTTAGATCAAGCAGGAGTTGTAGTTACAGATGATGAATTTGGCAATAATTTTCAAGATTTGGGTGAGATAAAGATACCAGGAAAAGAAAACATTGAACCTTTACAGTTAAGTCAGGACAGTAAGATGAATTTGCTGTTTATCGATGGTAGTAATCAAGTATATGCCTGGAATCAATATTATAACAATGCTGGTATACGATATGTGAGTAAAGAAGTCATTCTATATAACTCTGACCTTGATCAGTATCTTCATAGTGACAGGATGGACTCATTGAGTTACTATTTAGGGAATGGATATACTTTATATGATGCAATAGTAGATAGCTCAGAGGAGTTGATCAACAGCATTCTGGCTCCACATGTAATATTCGATGGAAACGATCCCAAAAATTATGAATTTGTTGATGATTATGGCGATACCCGTAATAGTAAGATCGTTGATATTGCTGTATTTGGTGGTGATTATAGTAATCTCCTATATATAATGGATAAACGTTATGACAGAATAGTCAAACTTAAATATGTTATTAAACAGCTTCTAATTATGGGGACAGACTCCAGCTTATCTGTTGCGTTTGATTACGAATGTATTTTTAGTGAAGTTGCTACAAGCAAAGGATTTGGTGCCGGCTTTGTTATGGAACCAACTAGTATTGCAACAGACATTAGTGGCAATATTTATTTTACACAAACCGGGGGTGTATATCCGTCTCATGGTATTTCTGCTGGTTCATACAGAACCCTTTTTGATCCATTAAATGAGGATGATATTCTTGATACAGAGAGGTTCCCCTTCGCGCGCAATATTGGAGTGGATTTCAGAGGAATAATTTATGTTGTGGATGCCATAAATAATATTGTTCAAGCATTTGATAGTAAGGGTACTTTTCAAAGAAATATTGGAACAACTTTAGTAGATTCTGATTCATCGGCTGTTATTGAAGTCGCTGATATTCTTAGCAACCCGGAAGCTATTTATATTGATGAAAATATTGTATATATTGCCGATACTGGTAATTCCCGAATTGTCCGATTTCAGTATTCTATCCTAACTCAGCAAAATCTACAGAGATGGTGATGAAGCTTCCTGGGATAAATCTCCCCACGATTATGCTATAGAAAATCAGGAAGTAAATTCAACAACAAATATGAAACTTCTATTAGCTGCTGGTGGGGGAATTGCAATTCGCTTGGTAGCTATTAATTAGTCAGAGTGAAATAAATGCAGGGGAGGAAGTGCTGGAAGAACCGGTGGCAGTGGCAGTCGATTCGAGAGGATTAATCTATATTTGTGATCGTCAGACTTCAAGCATCGTCAGGTATCGTTTATCAAGTGAACTTGGTGAAAATGTGCTTCCTGAGGATCCCTGGACCATCAGCTTCTACAATTCTACCAGCGCACCGCTATCGACCTGAAACACTTCCAGAGACCGAATTATAGTTTAAACCTGATTTGACATGAACTCCCTGCCAAAGGGGATGATATGATAAAATTGAGTGACCAGGACTTTCTTTAGTTCCATCACAACCGGGAGTGAGAGCTGAACGGACATCAACGCATACATGCAGCACTGCAGGGAACACAACCTGATACAGTACCAATCATGCTGCACAGTTTTATGCTAGCTGCACGAGAGTCCGGCTATTCCATGCAACAATTCAGAAATGATCCTGTAGTCATAGCTGAATCCTTTATCAAATCAATTGAGACCTACAATTATGATGGAATCCTGGTGGATATTGACACAGTGACGCTGGCTGGAGCTCTAGGTGTTCCTATCGAATTTATGGACGATGATCCTGCTACAAGCTATTTGGGATGCCTGGATTCCCTGAAAAATGTGGGAAATCTACCACCACCGGATATTGGTGCATATAAAAATGTCCAGATCTGGTTGGAAGCAGTGACGAAATTGAAGTCATATTTCGGGGATGAAATCTTTATCAGAGGAAATTGTGATCAAGCACCCTTCTCCCTGGCAAGTATGATGCGATCACCGCAAGAATGGTTTATGGACTTGATAAGAGCGCCTGAACTTGCCATAGAATTGCTTGAATATTGTACCCAGGCAGTCTGCCAGTTTGTTGATTTAATGTCGGAGACAGGCGCACACATGATTTCAAATGGAGACAGTCCTGCCGGACCAGAGCTTATATCCCCTGATATGTATAAAAAATTTGCCCTGCCATTTGAACAGAGAGTTATAAAAACTGCTCATAAACATGGCCTTCCTTATGCCTTGCACATTTGTGGAAATACAGATGCAATTTTGGATGCTATGGTGGATACTGGAGCTGATGCCTTCGAACTGGATTACAAAACAGATATACGCCTCGCACGGAAAATCTTTGCTGGGAAGGCTACATTTATCGGTAATATTGATCCGGTAGGGGTGTTGCAATATGGTTCGCGTGAGGAGGTAGCATCAGCTACCAGGAATTTGCTTGAATTATTTTATGATATACCTCGATTTATCCTCAATGCAGGTTGTTCCATTCCTGCGGATACACCAGAGCAAAATATTAAAACCATGGTTGAGACGGCTCGCCACTTTGAGCATGGCATCATTACTCATGAAGAGGGGACCAAAAATGAATAAACTACTAATAAATTTGCTGGTCTTTATGATCGCATGTGCATCTCATGCTGGGGTTAACCCAAATGATGTGCTTGGAATCGCTGCACCAGAATGGACTAGAGATCTGATTATTTATGAGATTGCCACCAAAGGATTTACTTCACCATCAGGTCCAGAATCCGGGACTTTCAGCTCTTTGAAGGAAAAGCTTCCCTACTTGGAGGAGTTGGGCATTAATGCGATCTGGCTAACGGGTCATTCTTACTCCGACTCCAGTCACTTTTACGGGATTTGGACCCAGTACGCCTGTATTGAACCGGGGGTATTAGATCCTTCTCTCGGGACTCTCGAAGAATTTAAAGCCATGGTTGCAGAAGCCCATACCAGAGGAATTAGAATCATTCTGGATACAATTGAGCACGGGGTCATGGAGTACAGCAAGATCATTAAAGATCATCCCGATTGGTTCAAGGGAGGGTCGTGGGGGATGATTGACTACGATTGG
>Ga0233435_1001067_pt1 | contig 28269 bp, 31 predicted proteins | sample SI_122_August201_3_FD_182735 | JGI IMG/M metagenome (GOLD analysis project Ga0233435, IMG submission 182735) | Seawater microbial communities from Saanich Inlet, British Columbia, Canada - SI_122_August2016_135_MG | ecosystem: Environmental > Aquatic > Marine > Inlet | place: Canada: British...
ATTATCTTTGGCACTTGTACCTATATAATATGTAACTTCTTCGTCTATTTTTGGGAATTCTACTACTTCTGTTTTCATTATGCTTTAGTTATTAATCGATATTTATTACTTTCACTTTAATATATAAAAATTATAATCATTTTTATTTTTATGTATTAGTGTATTTATAGGTTTCTATCTATATTTATGTAGTATATTTATGTAGTATATTTATGTAGTATATTTGTCTATCTTACTCGTTTAAATTTAAAATATATCGTAAATGTTTGTCATTCAAATCGGTGTCCCTATATCCATCATGATATAGTTTATTTAGATTGAATTTATTAGGTAATAACATATCTAAAGTACTTTTTTTACGACTATTATTTGCCCACATATATGGACTAATATGCAGAACAGAGGTTGTTACATTCATAAACGTAGGATTCACTTTTGTATCAAATTTATCATAAAGATGAGACGATGCCGACATATTAAGTTTAAATGTATTTATAAATGAACTGGCTATACATGCATCTATGGCTTCTTCTAAGTCATCGAACCCAGAATATACATCCGTTTTAAATGTACTTCTCTCTTTTAATGTAATGCCTATAAATAACTTATTCAAATCAAAATTTTCTGTACAATAGTTTTCCAAAATTTCATACTTCAATCTAGCTTGAGCTTCATTAATATTATTTATATCTTTTAAATCAAGGTTAATAGTCGATTGAATAAACTTGTCAACATTTACATATGGTTTCATAGATAATAACAAACAGTTCCACGCTCCACTACAAGAACCAGTAAACACATAATCATCTATTTCAAAGTTCTTTTTAATATAATTGCAAATACCTAGCTGATAAAACCCTCTTAGACCTCCAGGTGATACATATATCATTTTTTTGTTTTGGAGTATTTTATCATTTATTGTGTACATATCCACTTTATCATTATAATCCAAACTACGCCTATCATTATTATAATTATCGTCATTATTATCGTAATAATTATTATTATTATCTCGATTACTTTTGTGTAGATAATTCAGCGGATTTACTGTAGATAATGCACGCGATGCTATCATGCTAGTATAAAAAGCATTTCGTTCATATCTACCTATTAATTTTACGCTAGAGATATATCTAGTGTGACTGCATACGTATAATAATGGTGCTAGATATTTTATATACATTTTTATGTATAACACAATATCTATTTATATCTATTAAACAATACTAAATATTATTTAAACACATACAGAGATGATTATTATTAGTAACCATATAAGTTATGAAAGTGGCATTATGTTTTATAATAAATTATGACCATATATTAAATAAAGAAGATATATGGCGCGAATGGATTGAACATAATAAAGACATTATAAATGTATATTTTTACTACAAAGACAGAGAAAAGATACAATCTAAATGGATTCTTGAGCATGCAATACCTAAGAATTTTATATATCCTACCTCTTATTATAATATAGTACCTGCATATTTATCGCTTATTCGATATGCTTGTATTAGAGACAATAGCAACTTATGGTTTTCTTTCTTGACTGATTCGTGTTGTCCCATAATTTCACCAACAAAATTTAGGCATATGTTCTTTACTAACTATTATAAAAGCATATTGAGTTGGAAGGAAGCGTGGTGGAATATAAATTTTCATAGAAGAGGTAATCTTCGTTTATTGCCTAATAAGTATAGATTAGCAAACGACCCATATTTTATATTGAACCGCAAAGATGCAATAAGCTGTATGTGGTTTATTAAATATAACTCCAAGATGGCAAATACAATATTAGGAGGTGCTATATCTAATGAAAGCTTCTTTGCAATAGTGTTGAAACATTATAAAACATTAGACAAGGTTATATGTAGTCCAACTCATATGTCTGATTGGTCTAGAATGACGACTACAACAAGTCCTTACCTTTTTCGTGATGACGACGATCTTAGAGATAGAAGATTCATAGAATCAAACCTCAGTAAACAAGATAGTAATATTATGTTTATTCGAAAGATTGCCATATTATTTCCAGATGATGTACTAAGAGAATACATATATGGTTATAATAAAAATAAGGATAACAAGTTAAGTGTAAACAAACCACTAATTTATTATTATTACCAATTATGTTCTATTATACATCTTCTGTATCCACAATTATTAGTTGTATTAGTTGTATTTGTTTTATTTGTTTTATTTAGTTTATTCATTAGTCATTTTCTTTGGTTATTCGATGTCTGTTTATTCAATTTACTGATTAATTAAAAATGACTTAAATAATTGGGTAATTCTACATAAAGGTAATACAAAATGTGTATGAAAAATGGGATCTACAGAGCTTATTTGCAATATAAATTAATTAATAATCATAAAAACAAAAATGTAATGTTAGAAAAGTGGTGTAAAGAATACTGTAAAAAACAGTTATGTATTGAGAGTGATAGAGATTTAAAACAACGTGAGTGCTGTTTAAAAGCTATCAAAGATGATTATGAAAAACACAACAATAACAATCAATAATACCAAAAACTAAATAGAATAAAAAATTATTATTGTCGCTGGTTAGCCAATAATAATTCAGGAATAATATTTACACAATAACTACAATATAACTACATTAACACTTCCATCTATTGTCACACACTATACAGGTAACAAATGTTGTCATGGGCTCATCCGCCGACCTGGTTTGCATCTGATAATATGTACACTTATTAGATTTACATTTTCTACACTGAAAGGTGTCTGTAGCGGCTTCTATATTGTTCTCATATTTACTTTTATCACGTTTCATTTTATTTTCAATCAATTCAGCCCATCGATGAGGTACTAATTCCTGATGTGTCATAAATGCTATTGAAAATGATTTTATATCTCCGTTTGATAGTTTGTTCATAATTTCTGGAGTAAGGTTCGCATAAACGCTCCGTAATTTGTTCAAATATAATAAAACAAATTTATGATTATCCCATTTTTTAAATACTTTATTATTATCCGCCTCCTTTAAACTATAGTTAAATATAGCTTTTTCCAGGTTAATACTTTTTTTATCATCGTTTATCTTGTTATTAAGTTTTTTAACAATATTTTCACGGAAAGTGATTGGGGTATTTATTTTAGGAGTTGACATTATTTTGTTATTGATTTAAATAGTTAATAAATATTTAAATCATTTTTTTTTTAATCTTCATGTATATATTTTCATATATATATATATTATATTTTTCTATTTATGTTAATCTTCTTCTATGTATTCCTCTTCTAATAATACTGAAACCATAGAACTAGTATCATCGCTGTCGTCACCAGAATCAACAATATATGGTGATTCACCTGATCCTGATTCATCACATTCATCGCTCACTACAAAACCATCTTTTAGATATCCATCTTTTGTTTTACACTCACTAGGAATGTTATCTAGTTCATCCTCCTCAGCATCGTCATCAATATGTGTTTCTGTCAAATCATAAAACCCACCAAATAACTTTTCGTATATATTTTTCCACATAGGTAACGACAAATCTAATGGGTTTCTTACAAAATCGCCTGGGTTGTCATATGCCACTACTAAGCAGTTACCAAAGAATAATGTATTGTCAACTGGTGGTGGTAAATCATATTTATTCTCGCTACTAGCTTTACCATTTGTCTTACCATAAACATTAATGTAGTATTTAGTATTATTTATTTTTACACACCAATCGCCGTACGGTTCAAACCCTTGTATAGTTTTAAATCCGCATTTCTTATATAACTTGTCTTCTCTAAAATCTTTAATTGTAGTTTCTTTTAATGTACCACATTTATCAACTATTATTATTTTAATATTACTCATCCGTTATTTATTCTTTTGACAATAGGTTTAAATAGTTTATCATCATTAATTATAATAATGAAGATTTACATAGACAATTATAATACTACTAATTTAGCTGGTAAATTGTCCAATATTGAAAGGGTTATCAGGGCGGAGTATAAGAAAAATATGTTTTTTTCGACGTCTGGTATTTATACGCTAAGAAAAAATCAAATTTTCAAAATAATTACAAAAGATGAAAACAACGTACAATTCACGAATGTAAAAATCAATAATTCAACCAACCAGCTAATAATAGACCACTCTTACGATGAATATGATATTAAATATAATATACCTTACGATAGTTACGAAATGAACTTTATTGAGCAAACATATTCTATTACACCAAACGATTCTATTAATTTAGTCATTTTATTACAGAATAAGCCAACAAATCAGCTTACAGAACTAATGAACAAGAATAATAATAATAGCTCTTTGATAGTAAAGGATTTTTATTTTACAGTAAATACAAGCACAAGCACAAATACAAGGACAAATACAAATAAAAATAATGTCCCAATAGATATGAAAATAGTAACAAAAATAGTTAGTGAGTTTCTATCACTACTAAAGTAATATTTGGTTATATTAAATTATTAAATGTTATTTTGGTCAATAAAAGTAATAATATTATCTGTTACTTTGATATTTCTAGTTCATTATTTAATAAATTTTTTTAAATCTACATTAACTGTCCCTAAGGTAAAAGATTTAGTAAATGTACCAACACAGAAATATGAGAACATTTTTAATATAATTCAGAGTGATAAACAGAGTTCTGTAAGTAATATGTATAACAATAACACCAATAATATACAAAATACATACACTAATGGTACAGACATAAATTTATTACCATCGATTGATATTAACTCTAACAATACCAGTCAAAACAATAATAATAACAAAGGATATTCAAATAGCATGAAGAACGAGTTGAAGGGATTTTTAAAAAAGCAATTAAATGAAGATAATAATAGCAACACTAATAAGGATAATCATGTTCATTTTATGGAAAGTAGTACTGTAAACTCATATAGTAGTTTATAATTTGTAATTTAATTATTTTACAATATTATTATAATACACTTTATTATGTCAAACCAAAATAATGACAACCGCACCAAGATCCATGACCCATGTAATACATATTTAGATTCTTTTTTTGATTGTATAACCAAGAATAAAAATACTGATTGTAACAAAATAATAGATAAATACCTCACTTGTGAAAGCAATAACTCTACTATGACAGCACCAAAAAGTAATAATATAAAAAATGGTATAGTACCTAGGTTATTCTTTATTGACAACATATAATATCTTATGTTTGTAGCTCAATAAATATAATTAGTAATATACATAAAGACATAAAGACATAAAGCCAAGTTATATAAGTATAATATAAAATGTACGTTACTAATGAATCCAAACAAATTCTACAAAATTTCCCTAACGTAAAACTTTCTTATGAAACTATAATACATAAAAAAGTTTATAAATCAGACATCATTTATGCTATCCCAAAAGGGAAGAAATGTGTTGTATGGTTTACATACTATAAAGGCGAGAGAGCGTGTATTATTTTAGAGTACTTTAACAAGAAAGTAAAGAATATACAAGTTACAAACGTGTCTTGCAAAGAAGAATTGTTTTTAGGTACAATTATGTATGGAACATTATTTACATGTACTAACAATAATAACTTATTTACAATAGAAAATTTACATTATTATAAAGGAGACAACACTACGTATAATAATTGGCATACTAAACTAGAAACAATACACCACATTATGCAGAATGAAATCAGAAAAACACTCGTTAACTCTTCATTCTTAATCTTTGGTCTACCTATAATAAGTAATGAGGTTAATGACATAATACAACAAATACGTAAAAGTAAATATCCTATCCAAAATATCCAGTTTATGTTATTTAATAATTCTAACAGACATCTGTCTTTGTCTATGGATAAAATAAATATTTCACAATCACAAATATCAAATACGATGACAAATACTAAATATAATACGACATTACCAAAAGGTAAACAACATTATAATGTGACGACGAATAAGAATCGTAGGTATAATTATAACAAGTGCGTTTTTCAGGTAAAAGCAGAACTGCAAAATGATATTTACAATCTATATTGTTACAACCAGAATAACGTATTGCAATATTATGACAAAGCTAGTGTGCCTAGTTATGCTACTAGCGTATTACTCAACAATTTATTTAGAAATATAAAAGAAAACGATGATTTAGATGTTATTGAGGAAAGTGAAGATGAAGAAGAATTTGAAAATGAAGAGTTGGATAAATACGTTGATATTAATAAGAGTTACAAAATGCTTTGTGAATATAATTACAAACATAATAAATGGGTACCTAAACAGTTAGCAAAAGAAAAAGACGTTATATGCAACATAAAAGATATTAGTAAGCCCAATCGCAACTTCTAATTAGCACATATTGTATGCCATGAATTATAATTATAATAATAATATTATATATACTACTATGTCTGCTGGTACAGATGCATCTATTTTAGGTTATAGTAATGAGCCACTATTTAGTGGTGCAAATAGTAATTATGTAAACACGAATAATAATAATAATCCTTTGTTTTTTGGGTCAAACGAGGTTCCTGGGTTACCAGGTCTTTCTGGTGCAAAAAATAACGTTGACGCCGCTCAGGGAAAAGTTTCTGGTGTATGTTTAATGAAAGGTGGTAAAAGAAGAAAAAGAGGCACTAAAAGAATAAAAAGTGGTAAAAATAAGAAGGGTAACAAAGGACGCAGTATAAAACTAAAAACCAGAATAAAAATAATATCTGGTAAATATAAAATGAAGAATAGAAAATCAATCGCACGTTTAAAAAGTACTCTTCGTAAAAAATACAGCTTGAAAAATAAGAAGAATAAGAGTAAAAATAGTCGCGTAAAAAAAGGTACTAGAAAGAATTCTATCAAAAAAATGAATAAAAAGTCAAGCCGTAATTCGAGAAGAACTAAAGGTAGAAGACATAACCGCAAGTATAAGGGTGGAAGTGGTAGCGGAGGTATTCCTTTTTCAGGGCTACCATACCCTGCAGGATATGCTCAATATAGCAACAATAATCCCAACACACCATCGTATTCTTTGGGTGGTGATCTAAAAGCATCAGATAGTGCTTTGGCAAACCCAGTACCATTAACAAAAACCAATAATTGTGTTGATAATTATGACCATTACACAAATAAAGGATTTGCTAGTAGAGGACATTAATTAATGAACGAAAAACTGTATATAGTTTTTATAAATAGAAAGCATATTCAATTTATAAAAATTTAAAATTTAAAAAAACTTGAGTTTTTTAAGTTCTCTTGCTAATCTAGAACCTCTATTTTTGTTAGTATTTTTTTTAGAACGATTCATCGACTTTCTCTTTGTATGGTTCTTCTTTTTTCTGCAGAAACTTCTCTTTTTACCAGTAGCCACCTTGCATCCAGGTAACTTCTTGCATCTATTAGGGTTTTTTACTCTTTTGCCTCTACACAAGCTTGATCTTCTGGTCATTTTATTTGCCATTCGTATATATATATATATATAAAAAAATAATATAAATTGCTATAATTGTTTATTTTTTGTGTAAATAAAACAAATTATACTACGCATTTGAAATATTGGTTGATTATTGGTTGAGTATTGGTTTAATTAATATTAAAATAGTGGTTTATTTGTAACTACTTCTTGTACAATCATTCCTAAAGCTGAAATCATAGCAATTCTTCCATGATTAAGTTCTGCATTCTCCATAAATTCTTGGTCTAATTTATTAAAATCCTTATTTATTTTGAATCCTAACTCGCCAGGTGTGTAGTCAGATTTTATAGTAAAAAAATTATTCGTTCCAACAAATGGCGATTCCCAACCATTCAACATACTTTGAAACTCAGCAGGTGCTGCTAATCCTACCAATAACATAGTAAAAAATGGACTAGAACTATCTAAAGCATGGATACCAGGTTGACCAGAAACTACTTCATACGCAGGTATACCTACACATCCTAACATACCCCATCTGCTGTGTTTCAGTTCAGCTTCTCTAAGCCATAATAATTGACTATCTGTACGTTCATTAGACAGACCAAGAGGATCAAAAAACCCCGTGGGTTTTGTAACGCCACTCAATTTTAATGCATATATACAAGGGGTCGTAAGTAACATCGTAAGCAAAAAACGTAACGTAACATTATACCTAAATACTATATTTTTATTAAATGTCTTTAATGAATAATGTATAAATAAACAAATAACTCTATTATTATTTATTGTTATTTACATTATCTTTTTTAACTAAAGGGGTTAACAAGCATTTACCCACTCCTGCACCCACACCTGTATTATTATCGCTATCATAACCATTACCACCCTCGGTGTTGTCATCCTCTGAATCCTCCGTTATGCTATTATCACTAGTGTTACTTTTTACACTACAATTCTTTTTACGCGACACAGTTGACGTATTTATTTTTCTCTTGTCATTAGGTTGAAATACTAATTTCCATGAGCTATTATCTATACAATATTTATTGCTATCAGTATACAATATTTTATAGTTCTCCCTACGATAAAACGTCTTACGCTTCCTCCACTGATTCTGGAATAAACCATGTGAATCTATAATATCAATAACCAAAGGACTACTATGCTTCTCTCTCAAAATTCTACCTACACTTTGTTGTATATCCGTCTTAGGAGTTGCCATAATAAGTGTAGTTAGTGTCTTTATATCCAGCGCTTCTGCAGCCATCGCATAAGTTGCTATTACTATCTTTTTACCTTCAGTTTCTTTTAACGCTGTTTGTTTCATCCCTCCTATATAGTAACCTACTGTTGTCATATTTCGGTGACTTATTGCGTCATACAAATATTTCAATAAACATTTATTATGCGCTAAAATCATTATCTGTTTACATGATGACGTGTCTTTCAATAAATCACCAAGCACCGTTAATATAAACTCACTACGCCGATTATAATCACATAATTTGCTTATCATACTACTGTACGCTGGGTTACCTCTATAGTCATACTTAACCTCATTAAATTCTTCATCTTCGGTCTTGTATTCGATACCTTTTACCACTACTTTATGTTCACTATCACGCGCGCCTTTGAAAACAACTGGACCTAAAAACATCTTAAATACAAATGTAGTTCCATCCTTACGGTCCATAGTAGCGGATAACCCTAGCATGTATTTGGTTATTATTTTGAATAATGTCTTGCTAAATACTTCACTTGATATATGATGCACTTCGTCTATTATCGTCAAGCCAAAACTATCGAATATAGTACTCGGATATTCTTTCATAGACAAACTTTGTAACATTCCAATAACGATGTCTTTATCATCAATATCTATTACTTGTCCCTGAATTTTACCTATGCGTGCTTTTGGTAAAAACTGTTCAATTCTTTCAATCCACTGATTCATCAAAAATTCCTTGTGGACAATAATCAAGGTTTTTTTTTTCAATTCAGATATGATATTCAAAGACAACACCGTTTTACCAAACGCACAAGGCAGTTCTAATAACCCTCCACCTATCTTAGTTTTAGAAACATGGTCTAAGTAAGTAGAAACAACGCCTTTTTGGTTATCACGTAAACTACCTTTGAATTCCAGGGCTATGTCTTCGCCGTTCTTTATTTTTACTTTATCGACATTACCATAATGTTCGACACCATAGTAATGTGGTACATATATTTTATTATTTGATTCGCGGTAAACTGGGAATCCTTGGGGGTTAGTATTAGGAGCACCATGAATTTTTGGTGTTATTGTCAGTTCCTCTCTGATTTTTTTTTCTTGTTGAACCGTCAATATTGATTTAGGTATTGTATACCCTTTTTTGCCTATATATAAATAATTATCGTCGACCATCGTAGTATTTAGTATTTTTAGTAAGTAATATTTATATCCTTTTGGTTTTCATTTTTATTATAAAAATAAATAAAATCTCAAACTATGATATATATTATGAATCAAGAGATATCATTTAAAAAAGTAAATACTGGCGAAATGTTGTTGTCTATTCTATTTATTGTTTATCTAATTATGGGGTTTAATACACCATCTGAAGTTGCAGCAATCATCGATGCTTTACCTGGTAAGATTGTTGTATTATTAGTCATATTATACTTATTCATGTATCATAATCCGATAGTAGGTATTTTAGCAATATTAGTAGCATTCGATCTTTTTAGAAGGTCATCACATGCCGACAAAACAGATGACACCCAAAAAACAAAGAAAATAAATCGTCATGCATATCAACTACCAAAAAGTGATAGTGAATTTACACAATTTAATCAATTCCCATTTACATTAGAACAAGAAATGGTTAGCAAGATGGCACCTGCTGTTAACTCTGGTAAACCCAATAACAAAGCATCTTACCAACCTACACTAGATAATTTACATGATGCATCGACTCTTATTTAAATATATTATTATCACCTCACAAATTATATTATTGATATTATAAATTATATATGTTTATAATATGGATAAACAGATAACTAATATTTTATTATCCTTAACATATAATAATTATGCATCATACCAAACAAAAATTACTAATGTGATTGGTAAACATTATATCATATTTTTGATTTTATTAATTATTATAGTTGTTTTTAATGTAAGTATATTGTCATCAATTGATGTACAAATACTAAGATTACACACATGGAGAGATTATAAATATTTTCATGTAAATAACGATTCTAAAACAATAAGTAATATTAATTCATTTCTTAAGAATAATCCGCAAAAAATACCAAAAATAATTCACCAGATATGGATTGGACCTAAAGATGTACCTTGGAAATGGATTAATTCTTTTAAAGAAGATTTCATGAAGAAACATCCAGGGTGGAAATATTATTTATGGACGGACAAAGAAGTTGCAAAGTTAAATTTAGTAAATAAAACTCATTATGATAATGAAAAAGGGTATAACGGAAAAGCTGATATACTAAGATATGAACTGTTATACAAGTTTGGTGGTATATATATTGATGCTGACTCATACTGGTTAGGTTTGGATTTGGGTGATTTGATTAAGCAAACCAATTATAGTGGTTTCTTTGCTGCAATCGAGAATAAAGAAAAATGTAATAAATGCTTAGCGAACGGTGTATTAGGTAGTTCTGTTAATAATCCTATCGCAAAATATTTAGTAGACATACTTAATAAACAATACAATAAACACATACGGGATTACGCCGTTGGACCTTGGAAAACACTAGGACCATATTATGTAGACCAAGTATTGTATAAGTTTAATATTACTGTATTTCCAGATTATTATTTTTATCCAATATATTGGGTGTCAGGAAACAAATCGTATGAAATACCAATAGAAGAACAAAAGAAACTATACCCAAATAGTTACATGACACAATATGGATATACAACCAACGGTTTAAAAGGTGATGAATAATTATATGATTTTTGAAAATATCATGATATCATATAATTATTCTTAGTTATCATTATTATTTATTATCACGTCTGATAACATTGCTCGCACCTTCTCTCATTTCTGAAAACGTAGGTATTACAGGTAAACGTAATTTATCATCTGTAAACATCGTATATAAATAATTTAGAACATAAAATATAAATACAAACAGTATTGTGAATAGAACGGTTTTGGCCGCTGTTTTGAATCCAGGGCTATTAAAAAAGCTGCCTGAATCACTACCAGAACTGTCATCACTACTATCATCTGAAGATGCGCCTGTTGGTTTGCAATCAATATAAATACCTTCTGCATTTTTTCCTGGGCCATTAGAATTGAAAAACAAGTCATAGTTGTCTATTGACATATTATTTGGTTTAATAATGCTGCCCATTATACTTACAATACTTTGTTTGACAGATATACCATCAAGTGAGCCAAATACTATCACGTTAGCAGGAGTACCATGCATGTCTTTTCCAGTATAGGCGAAAAATTTTGAATTAGGTACTATGTCATCTAGGGTAAAATTAGATTCATTAAAGGTTGTTTTCTCACCATCACTTGGGGCTTTCGAAGCTACCTGGTTTATAATTTTCGCTAAAATAACTGAAGCTTTACTTCTAAAATTTGACTCTATGATTGGTACACAAACCATTAATTTTAAGCTACTCGTATCGGAAGTGTGTTCGATGATAATTTCACCAGCAGTTTTGTCATTATTAAAATTATGTACAGATGGTGCAAAAATGTATATAGCGCTGACATTATAGCTTTCATTATTATAAGAAACAGGTGATTTTGTGCTATCATCGGGCTTCAACATAATTGATTTACCTAGGTTGGTTGCTACTATGTTTGTTTTAGGATAATCAAAATTATATAAACATTTATTATCACATTTACCTACTACATTTTTAGCTGATATATTCATCGTTATTAATATAACTATACAAATAAAAATAAATAACTATTTATATATATATGAAATTATCAAAAGGTAAAATACAAAAATTACATAATACAAAAAACCAATCACAACGTAAAAATAAAAAAAAAGGTAAAAAACGTCCTGCTAACCATAACACATTAAGAAAACGACACACTAATTTAGCGACAAAAACATTAAAAAGAAAGAATAAATCTACTCTTTATGGTGGTAAGGATGATACTAGTAAGGTAGGACAAAAGTTTGAAGAGTTAATAGATGTGATGTCAGAGGTTTTAGCTAGCAAGGTAGCTAGCAAAATAGGTTCAACAGGTCAAGGTAGTAGTAGTGGCGATAGTAAAGAATTTCAGGACCCTATAGAAGCAAATAAAACAGCAGCTGAAAAGGTCGTCACTGATTCCGACGAGATAGCTAATGCTATAAAACCAGCAACACCAGCAACACCAGCAACACAACCAGATGCAACACCAGAAACACAACCAGATGCAACACCAGAAACACAACCAGATGCAACACCACAGGAAGCAACACCAGTAGTCCCCCCTAAGAAAAGTAGATTCTCAAGCTTTTTTAATTCAACACGAAAAATGAGGAATTCTGCAAAAAAATCGTGGGCTGATGGTAAGGACAAAAGAGATGCGCGTAGAAAGGCTTTTGGTGATAGATTGGATTCTGCAAAACAAGCTGCAAGTCAAGCTGCAAGTCAAGCTAGAGAATCTGTTAATAAGAGTCTACAATCTATTGATGACAAAAAAGCAAATAAAATATTCGATGATAATGATGAAGATAAAAGTGGAAAACTTAATGAAACTGAATACAAGACCATAAAAGATAAAGTTAGTAGTGGAGAAGGATTGACATTACCAGAATATGATGAACAAACATATAAAGAAACATATCCAGAGGGAATCGATAAAAAGCAATTTGTACAATTATACAAAACCGCAATTACACAGGTAAAAGCAGAGGCAAAAGCAAACAAAATATTCGATGATAATGATACAGATAAAAGTGGAAAAATTGATGAAACTGAATACAAAGTTATAAAAGATAAACTTGTTAGAGAAGAAGGATTGCAATTACCAGATTATGAGGAAATATCAAGTGACAAAAAAGATGCAGACGGAGTGAATAAAGAGCAATTTGCGAAATTATACAAGGATGCAGCAGCTAATTCAAGTATGTTTTCAAGGATGTCTTCAAAGGCGTCTTCAAAAGGGTCTAATGTAACCCGAAAAATGAGGGATTCTTTTGATAAGAGTACACAATCTATTGATGAAAAAAAAGCAAATAAAATATTCGATGATAATGATAAAGATAAAAGTGGAAAAATTAATAAATCTGAATATGAAGGTATACAAGCACAATTTGTGAATGACGGAGGTTTTTTGACATTACCAGATTATGACAAAATACCACAGGGAGAAAAAGAGGAAGACGGAGTTAATAAAAAGCAATTCGTGCAATTATACAAAACCGCAATTACAGAGGCAAAGGCAAATTCAACTAAAACAGGAGAAGAGGCAAAAAAAGCAGAGGCACCTGCAATAAAAGCAGAGATACCGCCAATAGAAGCAGAGGCAAACGACATATTACAGAAGGCTGGTCTAGATCTAGACAAAGACAAAATTAATCCACTTGAATACAAGAAGATAAAACATCATCTTAAAACAAAAGGATTGAAACTACAAGATTATAAGGCAATACCAAAGGAAGAAAAAGATAAAGATGGAATTACTAAGGAAAAATTCGTGAACTTATACAAGGTTGCAAAGACACCGGCAAAAGCAGGTGGCGCAAAGAAAAATCGTACACGTAAATTAAAAGGAAACAAAAGGGTAAACAAAAAGGGAAAAGGAAAAAAGAATAATAAATAAGCTCTACTAACAAATACCCTCTAACAAATACAAATCATACAAAATAATAAACCAATAATAAACCAATAATAAATCAATAATAAATCAATAATAAATCAATAATAAACCAATAATAAACCAATAATAAATCAATAATAAATCAATAATAAATCAATAATAAACCAATAATAATATTCGAATTTAGTTTTATAAAATCGTCAAAATAAGAAACTATTTTATAAAAATGGTAAGTACTTTATAGTATTATTTTCGTAAAGGGTTATTTTGTATTGGCTATTCAACCCATCTACAAATACTACATCGCCAGAAAATAATCTATCACACCCATATTCATTTGTGCAATTACAATTATTCTTTATTATTGGTAGCTTTATACTATTACGTTGGTTGCTTATCGTGTAATATTGCCATTTATCACGATTGACATACAACGGTCTACCCATAAGAGGTATCACTTTTTCTTTTTCATTCACTCCAGTAAGAAACCCTACTTGGCGATACTCTGTATCAACCGCTCCTATATTCGTAGGAACATTAATAGGAACCATACCTATAGGTCTTGTAAAATAACGTTCGTCTTTAAGTGGCGCTGCATATGGGTTTAATAACACGTCATTTGGCATATTGCTATATGGATAATTTGGCATAATTGGGTAACCCACGGCAGTCGCACCACACCCATCTTGGCCATTTTGCTGTACGATTATTTTTTCAGATGGGTTATTGCTTCTAATTTGACTAAAAAAATTACCATAAATCATCATAGAAATAATAACAATCAAAACGATAATAATAATTAACAGACTTCTGTTATCTATACATAAAATACCTGGTGGACATTTCTTCATTACTTATAAAATATATATATATTATTACACCCAGAGACGTATTAATATATATTGCCAAGTTTATTCAATCATCCATGTTATTTCGTCTTTTAATTAGAAGACGTAATCTTGGATGCCATATCAGAGATAGCATTCAAACTATCCATATTAAATCCTGATGGCATCCCTGATGGTATTCCTGACTTTGATTTAGAATCCTTACTTCCACCTCCACTTCCACTTCCACTTGCACCTCCACTTCCACCTCCGTTCATGTTCATAAATTTACTCGCAGTATCCATTAAAGGACCCATTTTATCCATCATGGGACCAAATGATTCCATAGCTTCAGCCAACTTCATTTGTTGTTCCATTAAACGATTAGTATCCTCAGTTAAATTCTTGACGCCATCACCTCCTAAAATCTTGTTAAGATCATCATATGCGTTCTCAACCGTTGCTGCATAGTCAATATCGGTTCCTTTTTTATGTCTATTTCTCTTTACATCAAACGATTCATTTTCATTTTTTGGTTTAACCACATTCTCTGACTTCTTTACCTTATCCTTTTTTAATTTCTTTGCTTTTGCATCTTTGGTATCGTCGTCTTCCTCGTTATCAGAATTCGTGTCCATACCTTCTTTTACTCTATTAAGACCCGAAAATAGTCCTACTAAAACAATAGGAACAGCTAACACAATAATCATATTTTTACTAAAGTAGCTTGTGATTAACCCTAATACGACAAAGTATACCACTAAATCTAATTTATTGGTCATAACATAGCACATAACCATTATAAAGGATACTACAAATACTAAATGAAGGACGATTTTGTTGTTCAATATTTTTTCATTTACAAATTTGGACCCAGAGATTTTTTTAGAAATCCTACTCGATTTATTTTTCATTTATATATATATATTTTAAAAAAAAATGAATATGTATATACCTTTTTATTGATGTGATAAATTAATATAAAACATACAAATGGCACTAACTAATAATTACAACAATTACAACATGCATCATACTTCACGACATCCAGCAAACAACACCATCTATCCCAGGAATGACCCACGAGATGTTGACAGCGATGACGACTATGATGAGGACGATGACTATGATTCTGACGAAGATGACATATACGACCCTGAAGAAGAAAGCGCTACAAGATTCAACATAGTATATTGTGATTTGTACAAAGAATTGCTACATGGCGAAACAAATAATGAACACCTGAAAAAATCATTTCTAGTTATTAATAGATACAAGAAACTCGATTTGGAAAGAAATCAGAGTTATCTAGACAAATACAATAATAAAAAGGCAAAAATTATAGGCGTAGGAAGTATATTAATGTTATATGAATTCGCACATAGACATGAGAATCTGAATCCAGTACTATTCAATCAAACACTAGATATCGCAGAGTGTTTCTACTTACCTGATGGCGAGACAGTATGCGTTAAAAAGACATTCTGGCTGAGATTAATACAAAGAAAATGGAAATCCATTTATAAACAAAGAAAAGAAATGAATAATAGTCTTGATATGCCTACAATAAAAGGTATGTTAAATAACATTTAATGAGTACAATTAAAACACACCGAGATATATGTTATATATACGTTATATACGTTATATAATGCATATTTTTTATTTATTTATTTGCATTATGTAGTGAATAAGATACTTGATAAGTTAGTTAACGCTTTTTACCGCCTTTTAACGCTTTTGTTTTTCTTTGATTTGTTTTGTTTGGACTTATTTTTCTTAGCTTTGCTTTTATTCTTACCTTTGCTTTTAGTTTTTTTGTATTTAGTTTGATTCATTCTCATCACATTCAATATTCCTGCAGCTTTTAGTTTTCTGGATTTTTGTTTATATCCTTTAGATTTATGTCCTTTAGATTTATGTCCTTTACTTTTGCGTCCTTTAGTTTTGTATAGTTCAATACTATTTTCAATACCATTATTTCTAAGTACCCCTCTTGCGCTTGATTTATAACTCGTATTTTTCTTTCTACGTCCACGTTCTGAATACATATAACCACCTTTTGTGGTATTAGTATAACTATCGAGTTCTTCCTTTAATTTATTAATATTGGTAGTTATTGGGTTGTTTTGACCCGCATCCATTTCAGCCAACCCATTAATATGATTAATAGCTTTATTGATTCCTTCTTTAAGTTTTTGGTTTTTTGCGGTTAAATCTGCAATCTCATCGGGTGAATTGGTGTTTTCAATTTTAATATTATTTTTGTCAATTTGTTCTTTTGATTTCATAATGTCCTTTACTTTTTCACTTATTTCTTGGATATTTACACTAGTATTTTGAAGGAATTCCGCATTACTTTCCGAGGATTTTTTTATTGTATCATCTAATGTCTGAAGGATATCTTCTACTGGATCATTTCCATCATTACTATTCATACTTATATATTATAACTACAAATAAATAATTTATATACAAAAAATATTTACTAATTAAAATTAAGGTATACTAGAGTATATCATCATATAAAAAATGCCTAATTAGCATAGCTAGGAATACTATCTATATCTAATAAATCATTAGTTTTGCCTATATTATTACAGACGAACCGTGAAAAATGTTCTCGTTTTAATTGATTATCTGGCGTATGATTATGAACGATTCTAGCTATCATTTTATACAATTTAAAATCAGGGTACCTGTCATCGCCATTAGATTTATACAAAATATTAATGCCTTTATCATCCAAACACCATTCATTAATCAACTTCGCTATCGGATCTTTTAACGCACCCTTAATATTAGTAATATCCTCTATTAAATAATCAAAAATGGAACAAGCCAATCTACATAAATCAAAACTATAATTGGGTTCTAAACGCGGTTTATTTTTATTTAAAAATGGCTCTGTATTATATTGTGTGGCGGCATCTTCGCCGCTCTTAAAGCTATCACTGCAAAATATGTTACCTTTAAACCTATATATCCCTCTGCCAAAATCAATTATCTTGTATATTTTTCCAAAAGTAGGCACTTTATAATATTTATTCTCATATTTATAATACAAGTATTGTGCATCGGTGTCACAATACATAATATTGTTGGTATGAAGGTCGTTGTGTGTAAAACTAAATGTTCGTTGATAGGTAATTAAAATCATAATAACCTGCATTAGACATGAGCACCATTCATCATAATTCATACACCCGTTCATTAAAATGTCATCAAGTGTGTTTTTGCATCGTTCCATGAATATTAATTGCACGGGGAATTTCTCAAAAGTGACATTAATGATTTCGTCACTTGCTGATACATCTGAGCAGGTCATTTCGTCACTATCATCTGTGTATTCAGTCGTACTAGCTGTACATTCGTCGTCATCCTCGTCACAATCCATTCCATCATCACTGTCGTCGTTTTCATCAGAAGTATAAGATGAAGTAGATGAACATGAGTCAGAACATTCAGAGTTGTTTGATTTATTTGACGTATTTGATGCATTTGATGTGATGGAAACGATAGAAACTGAATCTAGATCTTTTACATCTTTCTGTTTACTATCATTAATACCAATCTCTATTATATCGTTGTTAATAGTTTGTGTTGTATCAAATGGAACAGCAGCATCAGCTAAATCACTATCATCCAACATTTCTATTGAAGTATTTGAATTGCAAGTCATCGATTTATTAATTTTAATAGGAGGTCTACCTGATTTACTATCGCAGTCATTTTCAAATAAATAATCATAGTCATCTACCTTGAATAATTTATTTTTATTTTTATTGAAAAAATCGGAATCTACTAAATATTCAAGGTCGTCCGCAATATTAACTGTATAATCTTTCTTGACTGTAATAAAAGAGCCAAAATAATCAACACCATGAAAGAAATTATGAGCACGCATTAGTTTGCTGTTCAAGTAAGTAAAAAAACTATCTACGTATGCGCTATTATTGTAATTCTTGATTTTAGAATATACATTTTCATTAGTAATATTTGGTAGGTTAAATAAGTCCTCGTTGGTCGTATCGTATTTCCCTATAATGTATTTACAAGGATCGAGTAAAGGTGCGAATTTAATAAATACACTACTTTCTTTTTTCTTTTTAGTTTTGGTGTTAAACAGAAAAGTGTTGTAAATATTTGCATTTTCCTTCTCCTTATAATTAACAGATTGGACGTTCCATTCGTTGTTAAGAACTATATTATTGTAGTTTGTTTGATTCAAGCTAAAAAATCTGGAATAAATAGGCAAAAAATTTTGTGTATTTTCTGAATTTAAAATATCTGCTTTTTCTAAATTTGCAAACAATTCACCGTTTTTACTTTTATGATAATTAATATCCATTAAAGTTATTATTATGTATAAAATAAAATTATTATTACATTTTGAACTAATAACATTATTCATTTCGTTTTAGTATAGTTTTAGTATGAATTAGTATGTACTGCTATATATTAGTATATCTTCGTTATAAACTACAAAGTTTCGTTAAATATATTAAATAAATAAATATTATGTATATATCAATCATATGACTTTAGAATTAAAAAAATTTGATATGAAGAATATCAGTTTCAAGCCATCCGAAAATAAAGGCCCCGTAGTAGTTTTAATAGGAAAGCGTGATACTGGTAAAAGTTTTTTAGTCAGAGATTTATTGTATTATCATCAAGATATACCTATAGGTACAGTTATATCTGGCACAGAAGAAGGTAACGGGTTTTACGGAAAAATGGTCCCACGATTATTTGTTCACCACGAATATAATACAAGCATTATTGAAAATATACTCAAACGTCAAAGAACAGTATTAAAAGAAGTAAAAAAAGAGATGGCTGCATATAAAAGAACTACAATAGACCCGCGTGCATTTGTAATTCTGGATGATTGTCTGTTTGATGGTAGCTGGACACGAGATAAAATGATGCGTTTACTCTTCATGAATGGGCGTCACTGGAAGATAATGTTAGTCATTACCATGCAATATCCGTTGGGTATACCGCCTATGTTACGAACTAATATAGATTACGTTTTTATTTTAAGAGAGAATTATATAGCTAATAGAAAACGAATATATGAGAATTATGCAGGAATGTTTCCTACATTTGAATCGTTTTGCCAGGTTATGGACCAGTGTACGGAAAATTACGAGTGTCTAGTTATCAACAACAATTCAAAGTCCAATAAATTGTATGACCAGGTATTTTGGTACAAAGCTAGTAGTCATGGCGAGTTTAGATTAGGGTCTAAAGAATTTTGGGATTTATCAAAAGATATGAATTCAGACGACGAAGACGAAAAGTATGATCCTAGTGCTGTCAAAAAAAGAGGCGGAGGTCCGCGTATAAATGTGAAAAAAAGTAGATGGTAATTTGATGGATAGTAATTTGAATATGTAGGTGGTATATGTTTACCATGATTTATTTATTAGACATGACTATGATTTATTATATATAATATGCTATGTATTATATATAGTATTGATATGAAACCATTATTCAGTCCTTTTTATAAAATGAATTTGAAGTATAAATATCAGCATTATTTAGGTATATCTCTGATAACAGCTATTACAGCTATTATTGCTATTCGAGTAAATGAATATGTAACTAATGAAGAAAGCGAATGTAAAAAAAATAAAAATGATTCATTACGATGCAAACTTATTAATAACAATTATTACCGAGATTTCGAATTATTTGTAGCCACAATTTTAGCGACATTTTTAGGATACATCATTATATATTTGTTTACAGGATACGTTGGATAATAAAAACAAATAAAAACAAAACCAATAATCAATATTAGATAATCAATATTAAATATTTAATATGGAAAAAGCAACAAATGTAATGCGAATAATTGCCTTGATTGGAGCTATATTAACTCTATGTTTTATACTTTGGTATTATGTCTACATATGTATAATATATCCTAACCAGATGTCGCGCAGAAAAACACGAAGAGTACATGTTACAGATTCAGACACAACATCAGATAATAATGCAGTAACATCTGGATCTAACCAAGAGGATGTAGAAGATGAAAGTAAATACGAAGATCTAGATGGCTATGATATAGAATCCAACTATTCCGATCAGGGGGGAGAGGTCTTTGTTAAAAGAGCTTATAAATGTGTTTATAACTCTATTTGTGTATAAGATTTAGTCCTTCTTCTTGCTATCTTCCACAAAAGGTCCACTCACTAATTGTGATTTACCATTATCACTTTTACCCATAATAATGTTTTCACCTTCAAACAATTCATTACAAATATCAGCCGATGAGATTTCCTGGTCTTTTCCAGTAAGTGTTTCAATCTGTGTATTGTTGTTAATACCAATCAAATTTCCATCCTTATCAACTGTCTGTGTCAAGACATTTCCAGATTTTTCCGCCTTTTCGATGTTATCTTTGATAGCATCTTTTTTCGTGGTTTTTACACGTTCATCGAATGCCACCTTCGCCTCTTGGTCGTTTTTATTCTTTTCTTTCATCAACTGGTTAAGCTCATCTTCCATATATTCGACCTTACCTGTCTTATAAGCTTCTGGGTCCCATGGCATCCATAAACCCACAGGTCCTACAAAAACATCGTGGTTAGGGTCAATTTCTCGTAGTAATTTAGCGCGCATTTCAGCTTCCTCTAAAGTAGGATAACTACCGCGTATCTTTAGACCTCTTGTTGATGTAGTAAAATTATGTGAAATATTGAACTTCTTTTCAAGTTCTTCTTCATTATTGTCCACAAAGGTTTTGTATTCATCGTTAATATTGATACTGCCAAGACTTTCCTTCTCTTCCTTTACAAATTCCTTCAAATCATTTGACACATCATCAAATGAAAGGTTGTATTTATAAGAAACAAAACTAGTAAATTGTACGAATTTCTCCATGGATTTATTGAAATCCCATTTCTTTAGGAAATTTTCAAAGAAAAATAATTCCTTTTGTTTTAAGATATTTTCAGGAGAAATAAAAGATACACATGTAAATTTTTGTCCAGCGATGGCTTTATCCTCATCTAGTAAATCTACATACTTAGGATTAGGTTTTCCGTTAAAATTTTTTCTTTCAAAACTACTACTGTTATCTGCCATTATACTTTATTAACAGTACATTATTTAAGTTTTTTTAGTAAACTTATATTTAATATTTATTTAATATTATCCATACTTTTTTTTTCTAGTGAAATATTATATAATGAAAGGTACGGTAAACGTGAGTGAACTTATTAGAAGAATCATAAAGTACTTAGTTGAGGGTCTTATGGTCGCTATTGCAGCATATGCTATCCCTAAGCGTTCTTTGAACATGGAAGAAATCATTCTGATTGCTCTAACTGCTGCCGCAACATTCAGTATTTTGGATACTTATGTACCAACTATGGGTGTCACCGCAAGGTCTGGTGCTGGATTCGGTATTGGTGCTAACTTGGTTAGATTCCCAGGAGGATTTTAAATGTAACAACTTAATTATCCAGCTAAATACGTTTAATCGAAATAAATACGGTTAATCGAAATAAATACGTTTAGTAATAATATATTTATTTGCGTATTTATTGTGTAATCTACTCTTAACATCATTCAAAAATTTGGTATAATATTTTATATTTTATATAATATATTACGTTATAGTATATGAATAAAACTTATAAGAGAAGTAAAAATAAAAATAAATATAAAAATATTAATCATTCCAAAACTTTGAAAAGAGAAACAACAACAGATAAATGTCCACATATGAAACAGGTTGGCAATCAATATGCACCAATCACTAAATCCAGACCACATACATTAGTACTAGATGGACATAAATATACATTCTACACTTGTTGTCGAACTTGCTGTAAAGATATGCTAATGTTGCAAAAAAGAAAACCAGCAGAATTCAAAAGACGTTACGTTAAAGGTACCACAAATGGAAACTTATATTTAAAGCACAAGGACACACACAAAGTGGTTCAAATCGCAAAGAAAAGTAACGCAAAAGGAACGAACAAAAGTAAATGCGGAAAAAGTAAGAAAAGTAAGAAAACTACATTAAAGGGAGGAAACAGAGTAGTATATGGTAGGGGATATGGTGCTAATTGCGACACACCTGACCAATCCATATTCAATACCCCTTTATTGAAATTGTTCCCATATACACCTTAATTAAAGGATATTTATACAACTGTAAAAAAGGTACTGACGACCCTATATGGTAGGTATAAAACCCCAGTCCAACTCTTCGCAAATTTTCTTCCAAATATTGTCCTGTTCAATCCTTTTGTCTCGGTCTTTTAACATAGGGAAAAACTCAAGATATTGCACCTCGCCTAATAACTCACATAGCTTATATGCTGTATAATAATAATTCAAGAAATTAACTCTGTCCCCTGGACAAAACTTGGAATACGGCGCCTGAAGTTCCATAAATAAATTACACATCGTACCCTCTAGTTCTTGACTCATTACAGGCGGTTTGATTCCCAATTTGTCTTTAATAAATTGAATGTGTTCATAATATTTATTATAACCCAATTTCTTCAATATTTCTTTCGTTTTGCTATTGGTTATTTCATCTAATCCAATTCTTTCTTTTTTGATTTGCAATTTAATGTTCTCAATAACTTCAGGAGGTATTTGCGTTGTTTCCTTACCTTGGAATTGTGCCAGAATTTCTTTAAAATGATTTATTCTTTTGTATGCATAAAAAGACACTTCATTTGGTGGTTCTTTGTATGACGGTTTATCATTCTCTAATAAATATGTAACCATCTTTGCACACAAATTACATACCATTATTCCTTCGTCTTCCATAGGTATCATTTCACCCTTTGAACAATATTGACATACATCTGTTGACTTGACATATGCATTCATATTTAAAAACTCATCTTTATCTACATTATACAGATATTTGTGAACAATATTATTTCTTGTTTCATTATCCGATTCATCTTTAGCGTTATCTTTTATTTTGAAAAAATTGTTCACTAATGTATTTTTATTATTATTATTACTGTTGTTAGCTGCAGAAGATATGTTTTTCTTATTTTCAAAGTATTCAAAAATGTAATTTGAATTATCTAAAAAGTATTCTTTCTTTTTTAGTTTTAAAATATTAATTTCTGTATTTAGCTCCTTAAACCTGTCCTGTAAATTAAGCTTATCCTCCAAAGATTTTACATTTCCCAACCTATGTTTAACTTTTCTTTTTTCCATCTTCAATTTAGGTATCTTTTCATCATAATCTTTGCTGAATTCTTTTAAAAAATCCTGATGAGTATTATCTAGTGTGATAGATGTCTTATTTAATTTTATCTGTTTACTAGGTTTAGGTTTAAAAGAATTATTCATGTTAATTTTTATACTATAAAATATATATTCTATTTAACTCAAAAAAAATATATATAATATTTAGAACAAGTTTGAATTTATCTTCAACTTTTCTTTTCATTATAATAATGGAAAATACAGAAATATTTAATAGTAAAATTGACGGTAATTATGAGATGGATGTTTGTTTATTCAAGAAAATGATGTTATTATATAATGCTCTAGAGGAAGGATGGGAGGTCAAAAAAAAAGATGATTCATACATATTCAAGAAGAAGCATGAGAATAAAATGGAAGTATATAATGATGATTTCATCATCAATTTCATCAAAAGTAATATGAATATATAGGTAAATTACACTAGTTTCTATTAACAACGCTACATAATGTATATGTCTATTGTAAATATTCTGTGAATAATGTAATAATCACGAATATTAGATGATTTTATTTTAATTATTAATTAAATTAAAATAAAAGTTTTTTTTTTCTTTAGCAATATTATAAAAATGGGTGGAGGTTTAATGCAATTAGTTGCCTATGGCGCTCAAGATGTCTATCTTACTGGTAATCCTCAAATTACATTCTGGAAAGTAACCTACAGACGTTATACTAACTTTGCTATTGAAGCAATCGAACAAACTTTCAACGGTCAAGCCGATTTCGGTAGACGTGTCCAATGTGTCATCAGTAGAAACGGTGATCTTGCCTACAGAACTTATCTTCAAGTTACTGTTCCTGAGATCAACCAACTTATGGGTCTTGGAAACTACACTACTGGTGAAAACACCGGTGTCTATGCCCGTTGGTTGGACTTCCCTGGTGAACAAATAATCGCCCAAGTTGAAGTCGAAATCGGAGGTCAAAGAATCGACAGACAATACGGTGACTGGATGCACATCTGGAACCAACTTACGATGACTTCTGAACAACTTAGAGGATACTTCAAGATGATCGGTAACACTACTCAGCTTACCTTCATCACTGATCCTTCATTTTCTGATGTCGAAAGTCCTTGTGATTCTGAAGCACCAAGACAAGTGTGTGCCCCAAGAAACGCACTTCCTGAAACTACTCTTTACATCCCTCTTCAATTCTGGTTTTGCCAAAACCCAGGACTTGCTCTTCCTTTGATTGCTCTTCAATACCACGAAGTCAAGATCAACCTTGATATTCGCCCAATTGATGAGTGTTTGTGGGCAGTTACTACTCTTAACTGTAACACCTCACCATACTCTGGATCTACAGGACAATACAACGCTGGAAGACCTGTCCCTGCCACCATCGCATACAACCAATCTCTAGTTGCTGCTTCTCTTTATGTTGACTATGTGTTCCTTGATACCGATGAAAGACGCAGAATGGCACAAAACCCTCACGAGTACTTGATCACCCAACTTCAATTCACAGGTGATGAATCTGTTGGTTCCTCAAGTAACAAAATCAAATTGAACTTCAACCATCCTGTTAAGGAACTTATCTGGGTTGTCCAACCCGATCAGAACGTTGATTACTGTTCATCTTTGACTTGTGATGCTCTTCTTTTCAAGGTTCTTGGTGCACAACCATTCAACTACACCGATGCTATTGATGCACTTCCCAACGCAATCCATGCTTTCGGAGGTCCTCAATCCATCGCTGCCGATTCCAGAGCATACATCGACGCACGTGGACTTTTCCAAGATGCAGGAGCTCTTGACTATATCCCAGGAGAAGGATTCACCGGATACTGGCACGGACCTTCCAACCCATACAACGAGGCAAACATGGGTGGACCTCAATTACAAGTCAATACCGACGGATTATCTCCTGATGCTGCACAAGGTCTTGAAGATTCTGGATCTCATCTTGATAACTCTGGTGTCTCTGATGCAGGAACCTTTGTCCTTTCTGAAACTTCCCTTGACATGCACTGTTGGGGACAAAATCCAGTTGTTACTGCTAAGTTGCAATTGAACGGTCAAGACAGATTCTCTGAGCGTGAAGGTTCTTACTTCTCATGGGTCCAACCTTACCAAGCACACACCAGATCTCCTGATGAGGGTATCAACGTGTACTCATTCGCTCTTAGACCTGAGGAACATCAACCATCTGGAACCTGTAACTTCTCCAGAATTGACAACGCAACTCTTCAACTTGTTCTTTCTAACGCAACTGTTGAGGGAACCAAGACCGCAAAGGTTCGTGTCTATGCTACCAACTACAACGTGCTAAGAATCATGTCTGGTATGGGAGGTTTGGCTTATAGTAACTAAATTAACGGTTATTTACCAATTATTTACCAAGTATTATATTTTTATTTTACACTATCAAATGTGTTAATTAGTTAAATTTATAAAATTAAAAAATACTTTTATAAATTGATCTACTATTATTCAAAATATACCATGAAATATAACATCATATAACATCATATAATATATATAATATATATAATATCATATAATATTTATAAACATTAACTAAAATGAGTTATTTTTGATTAATACAATAAAAAATTGATTTAAAAATGAAATAATATTTATGTCATAATAACGTAAAATGGTTAAATATACTTGCGAAAAGTGCAGAAAGGAATTTACACAAAAAGGACATTATTCAAAACACCTAAATAAAAAAAATCCATGTATTACCAAAAGTAAGAGTAAAGAAAATATTGAAAAAGTTGTTGATGAAAAGATGAATGAAATAAAACGTAATGAAAGTGTACACGTTGTATCAGAAGTAAACGAAAATAAAAAAATTAAATTTATAGATTTATTTTGCGGAATAGGAAGTTTTCATTATTCATTCAAAAAATTAAATTGGGAATGTATAATGTCTTGTGATATTGATAAGGCAGTAAAAGAAACATATAAAGAAAATTATGGCTTAATGCCTCTTGGTGATATTACTGAAATAGAACCAATAAATATCCCTAATTATGATATATTATGTGCTGGATTTCCTTGTCAACCGTTTAGCCAGTGTGGACAACATAAAGGTTTTGATGATAACAGAGGAACATTATTCTTTAATATAATGAAATTTGTTGAATACCATAAACCAAAAATTATTATTCTAGAAAATGTACAGGGATTATTAAATCATGATGGAGGTAAAACTTTTGACAGAATAAAACATGATATTGAAACAGCAGAATATACAATTACATATAAAGTTATAAAATGTAGTGATTACGGATTACCTCAAATGAGAAAACGCTTATTTATTATAGGGGTTAGAAATGATACTAAAATTGTTAAACATATTGATAAATTGCTTGGTTTTGATGAATATAAAAAAGAAACAACATTAACAGAACTACTTGGTAAAAATTTCGAAAAAAAAACAGCGTATACTATTAGATGTGGAGGTAAAAATTCTCCTATTAATGATAAACACAACTGGGATGGGTATATGGTTGATGGAAAAGAATACAGATTAACAACAGAGGACTGTTTGAAAATACAAGGTTTTAATATTGATTTTAAACTATGTGGAAATAATAAAGATAAATGGAAACAATTGGGAAACACGATTCCAACTATATTTACTGAAATAATTGGATTAAATATAAATAAATATTTATAATTTACGTAATTCTTCAATCAAATTTTCAAAATTTAATTTAAACAATCTATCGTCTTTCTTTTTGGGAAGACAACTAATTATTTTTCTTTTTGCATCTTCTCTAAATCTTTGAGCTGATGGGTAATCGTTTGATATGGTTAATAATATATATAGAGTTGGTGGAAATGTGTAACTCCAATCATCTTGCGTCCACCTTTCACGACAAGTAGTTTTACAACTAATAACTTTATAATCTGTTATTGATTTACCTACTTCAATATTTTCTCCAAGTACAAAATCTATGATATGATAACATTTTCCTTTTTTTTTATTAAATCCA
>Ga0233435_1001078_pt1 | contig 28002 bp, 33 predicted proteins | sample SI_122_August201_3_FD_182735 | JGI IMG/M metagenome (GOLD analysis project Ga0233435, IMG submission 182735) | Seawater microbial communities from Saanich Inlet, British Columbia, Canada - SI_122_August2016_135_MG | ecosystem: Environmental > Aquatic > Marine > Inlet | place: Canada: British...
TACGAGATCCCGATGCGTATACTAGATTTTGTGTCATTATGAATTATAAGTGAATGATATATCACGTTGTGTATTTTATTGGAATAAGTATAACATAAAAGTTTTTCAATTTTATGTTTTGGAATTGATTGCAAGTGACTTAAAAAATAGGTATTATTAGATAATATGGAAATAGTTGATAATCATTACAATATAAATGGTAACGCAATAAGTGCTTGTCTATTTATGACAAATATATATCATCTCTATGGTAAAGGAGATGATGTATATCTATATTCATTTATTATGCTGTTTATTTCGTCAATATTATATCATCAAACCCACACGGTGATATGTAAACTTTTCGATGAAGGTATGATATACAACGTAATATATCAAGGTGGCTATAGGACATTTGTAGTAAATGATTATAACACATATACCATGTACACGATTCTATGTTTTATGTTAACATTGTATACCTATTATTGTAAGATATATGAGGAAGATTCAACATTAAATCACGCACTATTGCATTTAATTACTAGCATAGGACATCATATGATAATAGCAAATCAGCCACATACTAATGTAGAAACTATAGAACCGGTGGAGTTTCCCGATTACACATCAAAGGATTTATAGTTTGTAGCGTTTGTATAATTCTAATGCTACTAATCCACCGAATATTTGTGCCAAACTATATGATACTAATTCATTTGTGGGTAGTTTGCCTGCAGAAGCCATTACAATACTAACAGCAGGATTAACATATCCACCCGAAATGGGACCAATCATTAAGATTACTAATGCTAAAGCTGCCCCTATCGCAATAGGATTTCCAGTTGCTAATATAACATAAATAAAGAAGGTAGAACCTAGAAATTCAAGTAAATAATTATACATTTCCTATAGTTTAACACACGATATTATTTACGAGCACCTTTTTTAGCGGGTGCTACCGACCCTCCTGCTCGAACGCGTCGTAAAGCACTATTATTCGAGTTAATATCAGAATGACTTGTAAATGACATGCTGTTGGAATCTTGATTTATAGAACTTTTGCCGACAGCAATCAATCGGCGTCGTCGAGATACATCAGACGAGTCACGTGATTCTCCCATCCATTTATTTTCGGAAGGGATAAATTGCGGTATAGTTTCAACATACTCACGTCTATCCATTTGAAATCTACTTTCATTTACACTTGTCGCACTTTTTAATGGCATAGCATTGTCAGTTGTTAAAACGCCATTATTATTATTTTGAATACTAAACATTTGTTTGTACATCTATACTTATCGAATATACTATAACTATAGAGATTTACACAAGTCGATTCCTAATTAGCAGAATCATTGTAATTATGATTTGTTGCGCGTTGTTTCTTGAAACGAACATAATCAGATGAATCGGACACAAATTTAGTATTACATGATGATGCGGGGACCCCTTTGCCGTCACATGTCATGATCATGGAACCGATGTTACTTTTCATACCAGGCTTGCTTGCGTTAACCTGATTAGGTCCACCACATACATAATTTTGTCTAGATAAAAAGTCGCCTAAATTGTTAACCGCGCGGAATGGGGTAATTACCCGTTTATTACCATTATAAGTACCAGTAGCATATGGGGTGTTCCATGAATCGCGCACAACACGTCGATTTATAACACCTTCACTGTCTCTTTTGGAAGTCACTGTCTGTTTGGATGATAGTCCGTTATATGAACCTCCTAATACTAATCCTGACATGTTATTATAATATACAACGATATTTTGTTCTCGAAGTAATGATAATTATCCGCCTAAACTGACTACAGTATTTAGTAATATATCATTCTATTGTAATGGAAGATATTTCAGTAAATACATCCGTAGTCAATGACCTAGATATAACAACGACGGATTACGTAAATGATATAACATTGAATTTACTAATGAATAAAAGTAAGCATCAGAAATGTATTTTTAAATCTAATCCTGAAGAATATAATCGAGAACAACTACATCGAAAAATGCTACGGTCATATAAATGCAAGATTCTAGACCTTACGCGAAAATTAATAGAAGAAGACATCGTAATTTCAATAGACGTAAATGAGGGATTTGACAATTATACAAAATTATTGTTGCGTTATTTGAAAATGAAGGAATTCGAGAAAAATGAAGAACTCGGATTTGTTGAAGAAGATGTATTATTTGGCACAATGGACGAGTCATCTGATGATAATGAACGTACACAATCAAGCGTTCCATTAGGTCAACAGTCAGATATGTTTTCATTTTGGGGATCTAAAATAGAAAAACAATCGGAAACTATTATCGAAGAATAGGATATAGGATAGATAATATGCCATCAAAGAAAAACCGAGACAAACATAAACATAAAAATAAAACTAAAAAATTATTGACAAAATCCATAAAAGTATCATGTCAACCATTAAATGAAGGAAATAGAATCATACGCGGAAGTTGTTTTACAAAAGAAACGCTCGAACTATTGAAATCTGAATATAATCTGAATAATCCAAATAATAGTATAATCAGTGATAAGCCCCGCACTATATGGAAGTTATTAAAAAATAGATTACGAACATGTACTAAAGAAGATTGTTTATTATCAGTAATAACGGATGAAAACGAGCGAGATAAATTAGAAAAATACCTATTTGTTCCAAGACCATTATACCCTTCAAAATGGAGACAGGATGAGAACGCATGGTTAAATAATTTCGATATAGACCGCGTATTGAAAGAATATGAAGTATCCTATCCTGCGTTTAAGGCTATGCCTACAGCATCGATTGATTTTGCGGATGTATGTATAATTAAAGACCTATGTAATTTTGACTTGAATGAAATGAAAGAGAGCGGTAAATCCAAAATGGGTGTGGTTTTTAATTTAGCAAAATATAGTGAAAACGGGACCCACTGGATTTCATTATATGTAGATTTAGACGACAAAATAATATTTTATTTTGATAGTAATGGCAATGAAAAACCAAATGAAATAGCAAAATTAATAAATACGATCATGACTGATTATAGTAAATTGTATCATCCACATCATTTAACTTATCACGATACATCGCATATTCAGCATCAATATGGAAACACAGAATGTGGTATGTATGCGTTATTTTTCATAATTACAATGTTAACAAATAAAGTAAATAATGTATCAATAAACGAATTGGAAGACAAGTTAGATATATTCAAGGGAAAAAGGCTTCCTGACGAGTATGTAAGTAAATTCCGAAAAACTTATTTCAAAGTAGTATAAATGTATCTTCAAGATTTAAAATACATCTATATTATAAATAATGTCAACGCAAAATGAATCAAATGAAACATTAGATCCCAATATGAATAATGTAACAATGACTACCAAAATATACCCAACTACATATCGGAATAGAAAGGGATTTAAAATAGGGAACATGAAAATAGGGTTTGATACATTTAACAAGCCCTTCACTAGTATGGACGAGGTGGACCATTATTTAAACGAGTTGTTTAAATACATTAAATGGACGCGGACCGACACGGTTTCAAATGATGACAAGTTGAAGAAAACGCAAAAAAATATACGTTCGTTTTTGAAAGCGAAAAAAATACAGCAAGTATTTGCTCCTTTGTATGAACGTCCATCAATGGATAGTCTAAAAGTGGGTGGAGGTAAATCAAAAGGCACGCGTAAAAGGAAGTATAAATTAAACAAAACCCGTAGAAAGAAGGATAAAGACAAGAAGTAAGTATATGTATATTCAATACCATGTCACTATTTATTCATCCTACAAATCAAAATATTCTGTGGAATATTATTACAGGTAACCCGTTAGTAATCAATTACTTTAATTCTCGACCGACACTTAATAAAGAGCAATGGTTTAAAACGTCGATATCTGATTTCTATTCAAATAATAAAAACAGACAATTGGATAAGGATGAATTGAATAATATGAATAAAGAATTATTAACAATGATGGTACATAGTATTCGCAATGAAAACAATCGTTCAAGTGGTGCACCGTCGAATGATCGATTGACGTCTGAACCTATAATCAATACACCTCCATATGTTAAAGAAAATCGCGAAAATACCTTTAATAATCAATTCCAACAACGCCAACAAGAATATGATGAAATGGTACAGCGAAAGGTCCCTGCTGAAATAGATTTTAGGGAAAAAAATGATGATAATAACATCGGCAATATAAGTGAATTAATAGAGCGTGAAAAAGAAGAACGTCAAAAATTATTATCGTCATTTCCTAGTGAAAATATAGTTAATCCTATTCCGAATACACGGTTACATATCGATAAAACCAATGACAATAATGTAAGTATAGAAACAATTGAAGTAAAAGAAAAAAAATCTGTATCTTGGAATAATGTAGATATACCTGACAATTTATCAGAGATTGTCGCAGTTCATAAATCAGAAATGTATTCAATGCGTTTACATATTATTGATATAACCAGTCAACTCGATATCATGAAAACGCGCATGGCAGAATTAGAATCACGATTAAATACTTCAAATAATGAAGATGTAGAAGGAATAAATGAAGATAATGAAGAAGTTTAGACAATATCTAGTAGGTGCGTTATACCAAAGAGACCAATATTATTAAAATATTAGTCTCCAGTAAAAATATACATACTGTATATATAAGAATGGTAGTAGGTTCAAGAGCTCAAGTTTTCCACGGCAATGCCGACAAGACAACCGGTGGTTTAGAGAAAAAGGATTTAATGAAAAACAAACACGGTCGTATCGTTTCTGTACGCAAACATAAGACCGCAAAGAAAGAAAAGCGTTTAGAGAAAGCCGGATATTCTGCCAAGAAGGGTAAATTTGGCTTTATTAAAAAGGAAAAGTCAAAGACACGCAAGAACAAGTCGCGTAGAAACAAGAAATAAATACATAGTTATATGATATCTAGAGCGGATATCATATACACAAAAAATAGTATAAAGTGGATACAATAACTACTATATTATGGAATTACTGGCAAATACGCTATTTATTAATTTGAAGCAACGTACTGATCGTCTGACGCACGCGAATGATGAATTCGAAAAAATGGGTATCTATGCTGAACGAGTAGATGCTATTAAAAACGAAAATGGCGCGATTGGATGTACGTTAAGTCATATAAAATGTTTAGAACTGGCAAAAGAGCGTGATTATGAATATGTTTTCATATGTGAAGATGATATTGAATTCACTAATTTAGATCTTTTCAAAGAAAATCTAACTAAATTTAATTCGAATAGTAAATTAAACTGGGATATGTTAATTGTTGGTGGGAATAATGCACCGCCTTATCAACAAGTAGAGGATTACTGTGCTCGTGTATTCTATTGTCGTACAACCACTGGATATGTAGTAAAAAAACACATGTATGATGTTTTAATTGATAATTTCAAAGAAGGAGTTAAATTGTTAACTGCCGATCAAACACCTGAAGGAAAAAAAAAATACGCGATCGATATGTACTGGCAACGATTACAATATCAATATTATTGGTACATGATAACTCCACCTACTGTAACACAATACGCAAATTATAGTGATATTGAAAATAAGGATCTTAATTATACCCCACTTTTGTTGGATATGGATAAGAAATGGTATACCCCGCAAATTTAATTTTTGATTCGTAAAAAGTTGGATAATACTGATTTATTTTTTTCTTCATACTGTATATTTTGCAGGTTTGACGCATATTCGTGTTTCATCATTTTTTCACGATACGTTTTGTCTTGTTGTGCTAGAATCATTTCGGCTTCTTGTTTTTCCATAGGAGCAGTAGACTGATTACTACGTGCTATCATGAACTGATCGACGGATGAATATGTTGTTACCTTATTAAAATCGCGTTCACTGACCGAGAATACTGTCTCGTCTTTGTGAACTTTTCGTAAATCATCAAATTTTAATTTACTAAAAGGATCACTAACTACATATGAATCATCATCTTCAATATCATCATAGTAATTGGATGAATTTGTATTTTTGGTTACCAAGTTCTCTACCCCTCTATAACGAACAAGTCCGGATTGTTTGTCTTTGATAGTATTAAATATTGTTCCCATATTACTTGCGTTTACATTTTCAGTTGTTTTAAAAGTAGATTCATCGTTTTGAAACCACTCATTCTTGGTAGTGTCTATTTTCTTCGACATGTTCTTTTCAAACAGATCGTTAAATTTATGCTGGAAGTCTTTCTTTGACATATCATTGATAATAGACGTTACATTTTTAGTATTCGACGAGTCTTTATCGTCGTTTGTGGAATATATAGTATTTTGTGGGTTAACTTGTTTACGTTGTTTATTTTGATTGTCATGAAACCGTATTATTATGTCAAATGCCTTTTTATAAAAAAGAAAATATTTAGAATCTAGTTTGGATTTGTCAGGATGTGTCATTAATACGGTTTTTTTTGCTCGTTTTAAATCGTCATATGTAATGTCATATGTTAAATTAAAAAGTCCTAGTAAATCTTCTAGCGAATACAAGTGAATATTTAGATTATGTTCGTTTATAGACATTGTTACTATAGTTATAATATGTATATTATTTCGATAAAATCAACGAACTAATATAGAAAGAGTGGGCGTATATATTCATATAAGTATGCCTCTAGAAGTATTGAGCGATATTAAAAATCGTGAAGAATATCTAAATGTAATTGGTTCAAACCCAGGGTTAATATTTGTAAAATTCGGGGCTGATTGGTGTAATCCATGTAAAGTAATTGAATCTGATGTGGTAGAACGATTCAATAAAATGCCGGATAACGTGCAGTGTTATATCATTGATATTGATAAAAATTCGGATGTATATGCATTTCTAAAAACAAAAAAAATGGTATCGGGTATTCCTGCTATATTATGCTATCAACAAGAAAATGATAGTTATATTCCGGATGAAATACATATGGGTTCTGATAAAACAAAGTTGAATGCCTTTTTCAAACGATGTATGCTGTTACTGTAGATTACACTGGTTCTATTCGAACGGTATCGTTTTTTATAAATTCATCGTATATTGAAGTAAGGCGTCCGACATTCGATGAATTCGATATATTGTAAACATGCTTCCAAAAGTTTACTATGTTATCATTCTTCAAAATGAGTGTATACGATGGATCAACTTCTCGTGTTCGTATGGTATCAAATAATAGGCTTAATGAACTATACGCGCCACGATAGATGGAATGGTATTTATAATTATAAATATGATTATATAGATAATGATTGTATCCAAACCATTCGTAAAAACATTCGATATAGTCCTTATATTCGGATGTAGATAGTATAGAATGAATACATTTTGGTATATTATCTAAATACATTCTCTCAATTGAGTTTGGTATGTTTGCGAACTTAACGTAATTACATATTACAAGATTTGGTGGTGATATTTGATTTTTTTGTGAAAATGTAATAATGTAAGGAATAAAGTTTTTTAAAAATAGTCGATTACATAAGCAATTACATATTAATGTAGTTGTGTTTGGAATTTCATCATGAATTAATTCTTGTTTTTCAAGTTCACCTGAAGTAAATCGATCAAACGCAATAATCAACTTATGTACGTTTATATTATGTAAATAATCGGGATACATTTGGTATTTACCATTATTCTCATAGTCCATAAATTTGGTTTTGTTTTGTTTACTACCGATCGATATATATATGCGTTGTATTGGAGTTGTTAATTGTATATTGTCTACAACCTCCCCTATATTACATGTTTCGTCAATATCAATTAGTTTATATCTCGGTTTTTCGAATATAGCCATTTATTATAAATGGTTATATTTTAGCGACGACTTCTCGTTTGTTTCTTTTTATATTTTTTAGTGTTTGTTCTAGTTTTTTTCAATTTTCCACCATTGACTTTATTTTCAATGGTATTTCCTACCGGCGATTCAGTTGCTTCCGGTACAGTTGTGTCAGGTGCGGTTGCTTCCGGCACAATTGCTTCCGGTACAGGTTCAACTACTGCCTGCGCGACTGGAACTTCAGGTATGGGCTCGGCAACTGCGGGTACCGGGTTGTCTATTAATGGAGTATCTACAGGTTCATCAGATACAATAGCACTAGACCCAGGTAACATATCTAATGCTGATTCTGATTCATCATTTACATTATCCGCATATGTAACATATGCAAGAACGGATGCCGTGATAGTAATATATGCGTAATGTATCCAAGAGAAATTTTCTTTATTCATATTAATTTATATTGTTGATATATATATTTTTAGTATATTTTGTTACCTATCCATAATCGAATCTATAATATCCCTAAATTTAGTGTCCTAAATCCATCATTGATTGCGCGTTTGCGAACTTATTAGTCCATACTTGTTTAATTGTATTAGAAACGCTATGATTCATGTGTCTCTCATATTGTTCGGGACTATCATAAAATAGTAATAGTGGTTCTTTACCAAACTGTCCGGTAACTTCTCGTACCTTGAAGAATAAGTCTTCGCTACTGGATCCTACCCTATATTGGGTATAGTGATGTCCCGTAATAGCATCCCTAATCATCGATCCGGGAATAAATGATGTAGAATACGCCTCTGTCTTGGTCTTGGTCTTTCCTTCTCGATTGATAACCTTATGGTGTCCTGAATCAGACGGCGTTTCGCGCTTAGAAGATTTCTTACCGTTTTCCTTTGTAAAATTATGACTTTCTGATGCGTGTGTACTATCACTGATAATTGAATAATTGTCATCAGGCGGGATATACAGAGGTTCATCGGTCAATGAATTGAGGGAGCGTTCGTCGTAGTCAGACATTTAGAAATGTGAGTTCTAATAATAAAGTAACTAGTTGTTATGATAAATAACATAGTCTATTATTTATATTGTTTATTAAGTTAATTTGCAGAATATAATATCACATTACAATCTATAGATGTTACAACAAAATAACGAGATAGAAACCATTATAAATAACAAATTTATGAAACATAAACCGAGAACAGGGGCGGTATATGAAACAAGTGAACCAAATGTTGATTATATTGATGATATGTTGATTTCATCTAGTAAAACATCCGATCATATACACGAATATACTTACATAAATGACGATACATTGAATAAAGACATCGATGATATGATTACGTCAGATAGTGAATTAAATTATGTAATATATTCAATGGAACACAGTGATAGTGTGCCATATGTAAAGTTTCTTACATGTAAATCAAATGATATTATACAGTTTCCAAGAGAACAATATCATTCAGAAGATGAAGATGATTCAATGGATAGTAGTGACGATGACAGTGTATCTAATATTATGCCATATGTAGATGGCGAGTCTGATACAAATGATATTGATATATCTACTATTGAGGAAAATATGAATGGTGGCGGTGAGGTATATTTACCAAATCAATGTTACGAATACTTGGAAACTAACTTCAATTTATCAGATGAAATGATAAATAAAAACTACAAGGGATTTATATCAGTCGAGAACAATATATATATTTTCATATGCGTTTCAGATACAAATATTAAATTACACAAGGAGATTGATTATTACTGGGCGATAATTGACGAAATCATAAACATGAAATCAATTAATAACATACCCATATGTGATAAAATAATAAATGTATTCCAGTCAAATGAAGAGATTCAAAATATACACGATGAGAACAATGTTCCGATTGAAATGCCAATTGTTGGGTATACATGCACTAATAACAAAAATGGTTATTCAAATATTACATTGTCATCTGTACTGACGAAATCATTAATTACACGTACAATAGAGCATGATATATTCGGTGATACGTTAATCCTTTCAAGAATACCATTAACAAGTGAACGTAACAATATGGAGCGACTATGTTTGTTTTCGAAAGGTGCTATATACATTTTTCATTCTGATTTCACAGTTCGTGAAATAAAAAAAATAGATAACACATCCTGTATTTGTTTTATACAAAATAATATCGAGATGTGGTCTGTAAAAGACATTCGTCTTTATTCGTATATCTAATTTATTTAGTATATCATATATTAGATATTTTTACGTGCTAATGCATATATCCTTGAATAAATTTATCCAATACATCAATGTTTACATTATCTTTGAAATTAGTCATAATATCTTCTTTTAATGGTTTTCGATTGTATACTTCTTGATACCCGTTTATATATTCGATAATTTTTTCAATATGTAGATGATACGCGTCTTCTTCGTCTCTTATACGTCTAGCCGTCATTTCAACCTCTTGTATTTTAAGTAATTCTGTTTGTCGTTTGATTTCAACTTGCTTTGCCAGTTCTTCTTCACGTTCGTCCATTATATGCTGTTGCTTCATTATGAGTTCATCTCTCTCTCTTACTGCATTTGCTCCGACTTCGTCTAATTCAGAAGAATTCAATAAGTTATCCCCGTCTTCGTACCATTTATTTCTAGTTTCATCCGCACTAATAATGGTATCGCAGATATCAGGTTTCTTCAACCTCTCAAATCGGCTTCGGTTTAGTGAACCTGGTTTTCCTTGGAATTTCAGAGTAAATTCCAAAATCGTTTTTTCATCAATAGACGGACTTGTTTCCATTAATCGATCAAATTCTAATCTACATGATTTGATGAAGTGACCGGCTTTGTCTCTCTCTTCCGGTTTTTTTGCGAGTTCAATACGTATATTACGTGCGAATTTATCCCAGGCGATTGATGCGACCCGATGTGCCTCATTGTTCTCGGAAATCTTTAAATATTGTTGAATCGTTGTTAAAATACCTATCATAATATTAATTGTTCCAATAACCGCGGGAGCATAATCTTTAACGCTGGGAGGAAGTGTACTTTGTGCGAAAGATGCCGTTCCGGTTACCGTAGATAATGTGATAGCAGGTATAGTAAACCATGCGTGCATGGTTGATAATTTAGCATGACATCGTTGATTTAACCATTTATAGCACTGGGCTATGTCACACCACTCTACTAATATTTTTTCATTATCAGGAGACCACATAATTTTATCCTCACGTGTATCTCTTTTTATAGGGACAATGCTACGTTTTTCATCAGGAAGTGTGTCGGTTTCGTTGACCTGTTGTTTTTCAGAAACACTTTCATTTGGTTCCATCATAAAAATAAAATGTTATATATTAATCCAACATTCTATTTCTACACCTTCGGACATTTAAAATGGGACAAAATCCCAAAATAAAACCAAAAATGTAAATCAATAGTAGGAGTTTCACCTACGATGGTCTAACTTTTCCACTTCTACTTTAGTATTGGAAGTGGTGAAAGACGAAATATGAAAACACGCAGGGCGTTCTTGTCTATCAATCCAGCATTTTGTAATATTCATTATGTTGATTGCTGAATTAGCGTCTCTTGTTCTAAATACGGTTTGTTTGACTTGGGGTCTCACGCATCCAGAACATACTAAAAGACGGAACTGCTTGTTTCCATTACTATGCTTGTAATAAGATAAATCATTATTACATTCACAGCATTTTTTACTTGTATTACATTCGTTTATGGTAATTGTATCATATTTCTTGTGGATTTGCTTTCGTAATCCTTTATTGAGTGTAGGCATAAAATGCTTCATTTGAGTGCTTCTACTCCAATTTCCATAACCAATTAGGATATTTTCACCAAAGGTTTCCTTGATTTTATTGAGGAACTTATCCATACTTTTCTTACCATAACTATATTGTCTAAACTTCATTTTCCTCCAAACATCACGCTTGTAAAACTCGGTTGTTTCTTTATTCAGTTTATCCTTCTCCACTAAATACTCTTTGAACTTTTCATAATCAACCGATTTGCAATGTCCGAAGGTGTAAATTATCATCCTAATTAGGCGGACAAATTAAACGCACCATGTTTATTTTTGTTTTGATTTGTTATCGGAATTATTCTTATTATCAGGTTTTGTCTTTTGCTCTGTGGTTGGCTTGTCTTCAGGTTTTGTTTTTTTCTCTGTGGCAGGTTTATTTTCAACTTTTGTTTTCTGTTCTGTGGTTGGCTTGTCTTCAGGTTTTGTTTTTTTCTCTGTGGTTGGCTTGTCTTCAGGTTTTGTTTTTTTCTCTATGATTGGCTTGTCTTCAGGTTTTGTTTTTTTCTCGGTAGTTGGCTTGTCTTCCGACTTGACAAACGTTTTGGATACGTCTTCGACGTTAGACGTTTGATCTATATCGGGAATGTTATCGCATTGTTGTATTATAGTTTCACTATGAATCTGATTATCCACTTCGGCGATGTCAAACTTTCGAAGTGGTTCTGCGTCTTCAACGTCGTCTACTGAATAAGCATGATCCCCGTTAACATTCTCTTCAATATCGGTGTCAAATTTACGAAGTCTATCTAATAAATTTTTTAAGTGTTTGGTTTGCGATATATGAAAAAACGAGAGATAATTAACATACAGAGTCATTTGCTGATTTAGTATTGAATTCTCATGTTCTAATGTATTCAACATATTTGATATTGAAAATCCAATCCTAGATTTTTTATTATAATTAACAATATTTTCGTGATTTTTTTCATAGCATTCGTACAAATAATTAACAAATTTCATAATGTCTGAATGCATATTTTTGATATCTTCTAAATTATATTCTTGGAACGGTTCTAAATCTTTATATACTGGGTATGTTCTAAATTCCTGTTCTTCAGCACTTAAATCATCCGCATTGTCTTGTATATACATAGTGATTAGCATATATAATTTATAGTAATCGCAATACATTCTATTATTTAACAGTATTCTTGTTTTGTTCATGTTCTCGAGTTCAAGAGAAAATAATTTATATTGAAAGAAGAATGAGTCTAAACTAAATAATAATGATTTTTTGGTAGTGTGTTTAGAAAGTTCTTGATATGATAATTTAAGATGTTCTATTTTTAGATTAATCTGGTCCTTTGCTTTAGTAACATCATTACGCAATAAAAGTATATTTTGAAACGTATTTTTTAACTTATCTAGATTCAATGACAATACATTCATCGTGGTATATATTTATAGAACAAAAAAAGATTGAACTTATTTATATGTTACAGAATAAATGACTTGTTAATTATTTGCTTATTTGCAGAGTTGTTGAATATTATACTAATAGATCGAATCCTGTTTCCCACATGTTGTACTGTTTATATTCGCGGGTCTCTTGATTGTGACATGTACTTTCATGTAATTTTGAATTTGCATTACCACCTAGAGTACAATATCGGTAGAATGGCACTGTAGATCGATTAATATGGGGGGCATTATTTCGTTTCTTCTTTTCAACATGTAATCGAATCTCCCAATATTGTGCGGCTTCTTCATCATATAATAAGCGTAGCATGCCGTGTGTATTTAAACTAGATTTAAACGTGTTAGCCCGTTCAGTACCAAATAGTTGAATATCGATAAATGCGTAGTAATATGGATGTCTATTTTCATTCATCTTATAACGCATATCTATATCTTTCACGGTACCAATATCCATGTGGATAAAAACATCCCGAATTTCACTCTTTTTGACAGAGCCTAGAATGCGAGGAATATATATTTGAATTATTGACATCTTGGTAATAACTATGTATGTTAATTTGTATTGATGCATACAATGATAAGATATTTAGTAATTCAATTTTTTACCTACAAGTATACAAAATACACAAACATAAACATAATAGTAGTATATTCTATATGGATTCACATAAAAATAAACGCAAATTAACGTTACAAATTCCTGGGGAAGATGTAGAATATGTTATTAAAAAACCAAAACTTCGTCGAGAAAAGAGGATGTATTTTGACAACAATGAATACCCGACGAATATTCAATTGGTAAATAAAAAAGAACATACGTCCCTTAATCTGACCCCTATACCTAAAATATTAGATAGATATCATGATATGAATAAGTAACTTAACGAGAAAACAAATTAAATACGTTGGCGATTATAATGTAATAATGGAAAATATTCAAATTCCCACTAACTTTGCTACCGTCATAAGTGATTTTACGAGCGATCTTTCAACAACATTTCCCGAATATAATGATGTATGGAAGGATATGTCAAGTACGATGAATGAGACGGAATTAGAAGATTTGTATAAATTTTGTATGAACGTATATCCCGAACGTTTTTTCGATATTCTCTATCAAAATAGTGATATATTTTCCGAGAAAGACGAATCGAATACTCATTTTTTACCAAATATAGATTTCAAACTACTATACAATTCCGAAGGAGTCACCGATAATATAAGAAAAACCATTTGGAAATATCTTCAACTTGTTCTATTTACTGTCGTCGGTGGTATAAAGGATAAGTCATCATTCGGCGATTCAATGAATTTATTTGAAGGTATAGATGAGGATGAACTCCAGGAAAAAATGAACGAGACCATGTCGGGGTTAACTGATTTTTTTAAGAATATGGATACAGATACGCCCAATAGTGAAACGCCCGATGATAACAATTCATCTGAAGAAACACCAAAATCATCCAATATGGATGGTATGCCTGATATGGAAAATATGCAGGACCATTTAAAAGCCCTTTTTAACGGTAAGATTGGGTCATTGGCGAAAGAAATGGCTGAAGAGATTTCGGGAGAGTTCGAAGATATATTAGGTGAAGGTCATGAAAATGCGAATCCACAAGACGTAATAAAGAAACTCATGAAAAACCCTGCAAAGATTATGGGGTTAATGAAGACTGTGGGTGGTAAATTGGACGCAAAATTAAAAAATGGCGATATTTCGCGAGAAGAAATCATGAAAGAAGCAGGTGACCTTTTAGGTAAAATGAAAGAATCATCCGGTGGCGAGGAATTTACCGAGATGTTTTCAAAAATGGCAAAGGGAATGGGTGGTGCTGGAATGGGAGATATGTTTTCAAAAATGGCAAAGGGAATGGGTGGTGCTGGAAATGGAGGTGCTGACATGGGAGATATGTTTGCTACAATGGCGAAAGGATTGGGTAAAAATATGAAATTAGATACGAACGCAATAAATCGCATGACAAAAACTACAAAACTGAAGGAGGACATGATGTCGCGTCACCGGGCTAAACAAGAAAAAATGATGGAGAAGGCAAGGCAAGAAGCAATCTTGGTACAACAACGCATTGAAGCCCAGGAGAAGTTGGCCGCAAAATTTTCATTGAACTCTACTGGGGACAGTAATTATGTATTTAAATTGAATGACGAAAGTTCCCAAGAAAAATCATTTATCCATCCGGATCTATTGAAATATCTAGAAGAAGATGACAAGCCTAAAGTCGAAGAAAAAACAAACAAGAAGAAGAAGAAGAAGAAGAAGTAAATTTATGTGTAATTTTTAATCTATATATATTGTAATTATGGGTCTTTTCAAATACATAAAGTTTAAGTTTTTTTTGTTTAGTTTAGCATTTGGATTATTCGCGGTGTATATAACTATGCCCGATATGCGTAAAATTTACGTATATCCAACTCCCGAAAACATAGACATATTACAGTATCGCGATAGTACCGACTCATGTTTCAAATTTAAGCAAGAAGAAGTCGATTGTCCGACGGATGAAAGTGAAATAAGCAGCATCCCAGTACAGTCTTAATATTTTACATATGTTTATGCGTATGTAAAATATACAAAGAATCTGTCTCTATACATAATGACAGTTAATAGCGATGAAAATCCATATGAGATGCCAGAACAAATGGTATCAACTGAAAATATAAATATAGCAAATACATGGTCGAATACCATTGAACGTGTTTTAGATAAGTTAAGAATAAATTGTTGTCAATTAAGTAATTTTCATAAATACAAGTATCAGCATGCAAAAAGCCAAATAAAATGGTTTAGAATACCAATCATTATATTGAGTGGTATAAATACGTTTGCATCTGTTGGATTACATGAGTTTGTTAAACAAAGCAATGTATCGATAATAAGTAGTGGTATTTCATTGATATGTGGTATTATAACTGGTATAGAAATGTTTATGAAATATCAAGATAAAATGGAAATAGAATTGTCTACACATAAAGAATATTATCGTATTAGTATCGATATTTATAAAATGATTTCCATAGATAGAAGTCAACGCAAAATTACTGGAAAGGATTTTTTAGATGAGAAATTCAATGAATATGAAAAAATCAAAAGTAGAAGTCAACCTGAAGAACCATCTGACCTAGTTTATGATATATTATCAGATATGGAAGAGTTATTATTATACAAAAGGGGTAATTCTTCAGTACGAGGATGGGTTAATAAGATTGAATTGCCTCCACCTCTTCATTCTAAAGTAAGTAAATCTTTGGGAGTTTCATATGATAGATTAAGAAACCCTGAAAAATATGCTTTACGAGAACAAAGTCGAACACTTGAAAATAATGTAAAAATAACACAGAAATACATAGATCAGCAATGGATTGACAAAAAAGAACGAGAATTATTGAACCGTGAAAAGGAGGAGAGTAGTAAAATAAACGAATCGTATCCTGCTATTGCGCCAAGTCATATTGAACGAGAACATGACGAATTTCTATATGACAAACACCATAGACATACGACCCTGAAAAACAGATTGACTAACATGTTTATCGTGAAGAATACTAATAACATAGAGTTGGAGGAAGATGAAGATATTGTTAATGAACCCACGAATAACAATTTAGAATTAAAAATAGATATTGATGACGACGAACGAGAAGAAGTGTATCGTCCACATACTGAAAAAATTACTGAATTCATAAATGAATTCCATAAATTTTACAATAGAAAACCAACAAAAGACGAAATTACGGATCATCTCAAAGATAGTGTAAATAACGATGTATTAGATAATTTTTTTCAGGGATATATGTGTTAGTTCATACAATATCAAATTTATGACATACTACATAAATTCGAAATGATAAGTGATAAATTAGCATTTCGAATTTTTATGATGGTATTGTATACATGAATTTACAACGATTATTACACACAGATTTAGGACAAACGCTAATATCGATTCTATTAGGTTTAGGCCTAGCAAGTCTTTTCAGAAAGGCATGTACCGATAAAAATTGCATTCTTTTTAACGGACCTGTTATCACGGATATAAAGGATAAAACGTTTAAGCATGATGACAAGTGTTATAAATATAAAAGCGAATCTTCAACATGTGACTCAACGAAACGAATAATCGGAGTCTCTGAAAAAATCGATCCAGAATAAATTTATATTTAGAAAATATTCGTCAGACTATACAATCTTTGTTATACAATATTATATAGTACAAAATGGAGAACACCACTACGCGTATTTCTGATTTACCTCAATCAAATAGCCAATCTTCGCAGGTGCCACAGCAAAATATGAATATAGGTTCTCAAAAACTAGCAGAGTTGCCTAACAATTATAATCCGATTAACGTTCATCCAAATCCATATGGCGTTTCAGAACAAAATCCAATCATGCCTTCACCCGAACAATCAACTATGTCGCGTCCTGAAATAACTTCTAATGTACCCACACAGGAAACACCACAGTATTTATCTGAAGAACAACGCATGGCGATTATGCCACAACAGCAACAGCGACTTCCGTCAAGACACATACCAAATAACTCCGAACAATATTCGAGAGACGAGCAAATTCAACCTAATTATATACCACCTGTCGAGAAAACAACCGATTATGTACGAGAACAAGAACTATTTACGGAAAAAAATATTCAAAAATTTGAAAGAGACAAAAGTAGCAATCAATATCTCGATAACATACTCACCGATCTACAAGTACCATTATTTGTCTCTATTTTATATTTCCTCTTCCAACTTCCAGTGATTAACACATACATATTCAAGCGATTTTCATTTTTGTCTTTGTATAGTGATGACGGAAACTTTAACCTATACGGATTATTATTTAAAAGTCTTCTATTCGGTAACGTTTATTATACAATTACCAAATTTACCAATTTTTTAATCAGTCTGTAAGACCGAAGAATTTGAGTAACTTCGTCCTTTTTATTTTTGGTAAAACGGATGTTTTTTTCTTTGTCGTATTCGACTTCGACTTCGATTTTGACTTCTTGGTTACCGAATCACTTGGAGTGTACTTTAAAAACCATTCTTCATATTCTTTCGAAGTACGATTCGACCCTAATTCTTTATACTTGTTTGCTTTTTCTGAACGAATATCTTCAAGCGTCTTTTGTTTACCATAACAAGTATTTGTAAATCGTTTTAATAATCCACCCTGTGTTAATCTATGTTCTTCTTGAAGATCAAACAAATATTTTGCCATACATACTAACCGATCGTTGTGAGTCTCCTTGTCTATATATATGAAACTTAAGTACAAACTCATAATAGTATCGATAGTGGCAATTTTGACCTTATTGTTATCAATATATACTTCATTGTAACTGTGACATCCGATTGGTTTGTGTATAATAGCGATAATTTCGTCTTTCCCTATTGTGACTTCTATATTTTCGGGAACAACTTCACCGACTTCCTTATTGTGTACTAATCGTATATCGTTAAAATTGGATTCCTCTAATTGTTCTTTTAACCGCAATGCGGTATAATCAGGATCATCCGATAAAACATCAAAGTCGGGAATTTTCTGTAGTTTACGTCTCTTTCTACTATCCATATATTTTGAATACATTCCTGAAGCATAGCCTCCAAAAAACACAACGTCCTCGCTTATTAATGTATCACGTACAACAATATACAACTTCTCCTCATCGTTACTTTTAGTATCTAATCTTCGTTGAAAGTCGATCTTTTCACAATTGGGTGTTGTCATGGGTCTATATTTGTTTAATAAATTTAATCGTTTTAAAACCTTTTCCCACCTCGATGAGTCACCATCGGGGCGAGATAATTCTAGGTACATTGACATTCGTAAGTAATTAGGAGGAGTATAATGAATACCTCCAACTTTAATAGCCTCTTTATAAATCGCGGTGTATAATGGTTTTACCAAATGCGTTATGTCCGCGATTGGTATAAAATTTACAAACACTTTATATGTACCGTAATGCATGCCCGCCTTTGCCTCAACATCTACATATCCAGCATTATGGTATATATCGGCTAATTCCTTACTGTCTTCCATGGCATTAGGTGAAAAAAAATCATAATCCGGGATTTCAACGTCCTTATTATAAAATTGTACTGACTTGGGAAGTATATTATTAATCGCGGTTCCACCATAACATATTAATTTTTTGTTAACAATGAATTGTTCTACGATCTTTAAAATGTCTTTAACGTCACTGCTTCCCACCACTCGTCTACCTTTGATATCTTCGTTTCGATCGACCGCGTGACGCAATACAGCAAGTTCACAATCTTGAAATGTCATTTTATCGTCACATATCTTGTTTGCGATGTATGTTTTTCGCTTTACTGTTTTTTTCTTCTTATTATATTTAACCATTATACAATAAGAATACATTATTTATTCATCCTCATCAAGATATCCTTTATTTTTTTTCAGATAATCTAATGTGAGTGCTAAAGGTAGAATGCCACCCTTGTTATCGTCAAACATGTTTTCATAAATTTCTAGTTCTTCATCTTTTGAATAAAATTTATACGTTGTGAACTGACACCCATAACCTGTGATAAATTCATTGATATTAGGATTTTTACTATTAATATTAACACTATCGGGGAGAACAACCTTCATATTTTTAGTATTCGTACATAATTCACATTTGTCTTCTACGCGGACATGATCTCGTGTTAAACCTAATAATCCGGAATAATTAAACATATGTGCTATATCAGAACCACTTTCCATATTAATATAATTTTTTAAATCATAACAAGTTGGTTCTCGAATCGGACATTCCGCTTCTAATAAATAATTGCGATCAATTGTTTTGTCTACAATAATAACAATCTTACCCATAATATCTTTCATAAGTGTTTTTTTTGTAATTTTACCATCATATAACCTCGGACGTAATGTACTATCTATCGATTTTGCTACACGTTTATATAATTCGGACCCATTTGACTTCATTCTTAAGTGTATAAACAATGGGTCAAGTACGTTAGGGGTGGGTTGAACGAATGCGGATGAAACTAACATACTAAAAATATTATCTAATAATAAAACTTCATCGGTTTTCTTTGTGTCTAAAGTTTTATCATTTGTATAGGTAACCATCGGTTTATCATGTATTAACATGATTTCAAAATCTAACATGCGAACGCCTCTGTGAAGTAAATACGTTATCATTTCCATATTTACATGTTTGCCAGTAACTGCGCTATTGTAAGATGATTTAATGACATAATCTTTAATCGGTTGATTTAAATATTTATCATCTTTTGGCAATGATACAATATTGGTTGGAGTAGTATCAATCAATCCATTATATTCTCCCTGTTTTGTTCCAAATAGTTCCAAACCTTCAGTTGTATTGCAGTTACATGTAGGATTTTTACAAGAATGAGTATTGGTTGACTTGCGTTGTATCTTATTAATTATTCTATCTATCATATCGCGTTTCCATATAAATCGGTAAATAACGTATATCAGAATACATACTGTTATGATGAATAGAAAAGATTGAAGTTTATTCATATGTATATATATACCTTTGAAGATTTAAATCCGCACAAATGATTTAAAAATATTTATATTAATATATTAGATATGAATATAGATGATATACTGGTTGAAAACGAAAAACTGAAAATAGAAAATATGGAGTTAAAACGCCAGATAGATACATATTCTAAACCACAGAAGTTATATTATGAACGAAATAAGGAAGTAGTAAATCAAAAGGCAAAGGAAAGAATGAAAAAAATAGCACAAGAAAATCCCAATAAGTTAAAAGAGATAAACAGAAAGGCATATCTAAAACGAAAAGAAAAAATATCAGTCAAACAAAATGAGAATGTTTAGGAAATACATTTTCATAAAAAACTGAAACATTTAGGAATAATTAATATTTTGATAAAGAACTTAAAATTATTTTCTTTATCTAATATATAGAATGGAAAAAGCAAAAGAGAAACCACCAGAGTTTTTCAAATCCACCAAAACTTCGCTCAAAAGCATACTGAAGCACCCTGAAATTAACACAACGAAAATTAACGATGTAGTCATCAAGGCACACAAAATCGTTATTCATACTTTACAATTTCTAAAAATGTATACTCTTCATCATTATCAAACGCACTCACAAACCATACCTATTATTGATAAGATTTTGATTTTGAATGTTATGAAGGTTGTTTGTGGTGAAAAACATACCAAAACAGGAAAACCACCCAAGAAAGAAACCGTCGAACTTACTACAAAACTTACTTCATTCTATACAGAGCATTACAAACCGTATACACAACCAGAGCAATTGGATTATGAATATATGAGTAATGTGCTTTCTTACTTATGTGAAGACATTATGACGATGTATGAAAATAACATTCAACTACATTATGTGAATTATGTAGAGCGATATGTAAATGTTGTTTGGAAGAAGAAGATGCTGGTTGATAAGATACGAAAAATATTTCCTACCAAAAAAGAAAAGGAAGCACGAATTAGATGTTTGGAAAAGGAGTTGCGAAAAATAAAGAATGATTTGTTGAATGTTGATAATATAGATGAGAATACATCACTACCACATTATCATAAATGGATTACCGAACAAAAGAAACACATTGTTCCAGACAAGGAGAAGTTCCAAAAACAAAGCATCTATTATGATTTGAAATGTAAACCGATGGATTATTTCCCATGTATGATTGCGATGATGAAACAAGTTGAAAATAACGAGGAAACTGTCAGTAATGTTTTTCCTTTACGAAGTAGTATCGCACCTGGTTATATTCGGTTAGATACAATTACATTAGTAAATATGCTTTTACGAAAAGAGCAAGGAAAGAAAAGTGATTACAGCAATCAAGGCAATACAAAGAAGCACGAAGATAAAATATGGAAGTTCTTTTTTCGCACAGAAAAAAAAGTGTTTCACAAGACAGATTTTTCATTCCATCATATGATTTCTACTGACGGGGTAGGTGTTTCCGTATTATTTATTCGTGATGATTTGGTAGGAAAACGATTACCAAATGCGAAGAAAGGTGTATCAAAAGAATTGTATATTGATGAACTAAATGATTATTCTACATTACAAAATAAGAAGATTATTGGGATTGACCCTGGTAAGGACGATTTGATTTATTGTGTAGATGATGCTTCCAAAGATGCAAATGTATTTCGGTATTCACAAAATCAACGAAGGAAAGAAACCAAGATGAAAAAATACAACAATATCATATTGGGTATGAAAACCAATAAAATACAAGGAAAGAGTGTGATTGAATATGAAACTGATTTGTCTTTGTATAATCGTAAAACACTTTATATGGATAAGTTCAAGGCATATGTAACCGAAAAGAATAGAATAAACCATATATTATTTGATTTTTACTCAAAACAATTGTTCCGCAAGTTAAAGTTTGGAAGACATATCAATATCAAACGAAACGAACAAAAGATGATGAGTGATTTCAGGAAGATGTATGGTAATCCTGAAAATGTAGTTATTTGTATAGGAGACTGGGAACAACGAAAGCAAATGAAATACAAAGAACCAACATTAGGAATAGGAATGAGAAGTTTGCTTCGTAAAAACAACTACAAGGTATATTTAGTAGATGAGTTTAGAAGCAGTTGTAAATGCTCCAAATGTGATGGAGGAGTATGTGAGAAGTTTATGGTAAGGAAAAATCCCAGACCAAATAAAGATGATATGCGGTTGGTTCACGGGCTACTACATTGTAAGAATGGTTGTGGCGAGTGGAACAGAGACCGCAATGGTTCATCTAATATCTACAAGATAGCGTATCAAGCAATATATGGAATGGAAAGACCAGGTTATCTATGTAGAACAAGTAATCAAGCAGTTTTAACGAATTGCTATAAACAAAATATACACAAGGTATGAAAAGACCTAAACTTTGAATGTATTTTTTTGGTGCTAACCGTGCCATTTTAAATCTTCAAAGGTGTATACTATTTTACTTATTATTCTTGCATTTTACTTATTATTCTTGCATTTTACTTATTATTCTTGCATTTTACTTATTATTCTTGCATTCAAATATAATCTACATAAATTATATGAAAAAGAATAATAAACAAAAAAAAACTACCAAAAATATATTTACTTATCTATCTAACTTTAAAATCAATAAATACTTGTATTTTGTCGGAAACTCTGATTTTTTTAATGATTACTACAATCACTTTGTACTATTTCATAGCTATACCAACAGTAAATTCAGCTTTTTGAACGACAGCAAATTCTTTGCAGCGTTAATCATGATATTCATCAATTTAGGTGGAAGAGTCGTTCCTGTTACTTTTAGTAAATCTTCAGAGGAATATATTAAACGGTTAGTAGGACAACAGCTTATGCTTTTTGGTATGACTTGGATAGGAACCAAAGATGTTGTTATATCTCTAGCTATCACTATTATATTTACTATAATGTCTGAACATCTATTGAATGAAAGTAGTAACTATTGCGTTGTACCTATGAAATATAGGAATAATACTAACCACATAAAAAATGATGATGAGATAACGGACGAAGAATATGCGGAAGCTTTGAAAATACTAGAAAAAGCCAGGAAAAAAAAGCAAGAAGAAAAACAAAAACAAAAACAAAATCAATCGTCATAAGTTATTTACACATTTACACATTTACACATTTACACATTTTTACGTTTATATTTTCTCTTCTTTCGAGTCGTTTTACCTTTTTTATTTTTTGTATGACGACCTCCTTTTTTTACTGTCATGTTTTTATTATCATCTACGTTTTTTTTTGCTAGCAGGTCATAATCTGGTTGCAAAGGTGCATTATTACCTATTAGTTTGTTGAATGACCTGGATACTTTCATTCTTTTATTGTCGCAATTTAGCTGACTTGCTTTTGATGGGTCTATACTTTCGCCAGTTGTTAGTACTAAAACTACATCAATATAATAGGACAATTGATTATAGCTTTCGTGGCTAATGTATTTTACGTTTTCTTGTTGATGATATTGCGGCGGGTATTGTGGTGGATATGGTTGTTGATATTGTGTCCGATATTGTGGTGGATATGGTTGTTGATATTGTGAAGGCCGTATATAATTACTTTTAATCAAATCATTCTCACCATCACCACCTTTTTTCTTTTTTTTGTTTTCGCTCTTTATGGTCTCTATTTTCTTTTTGTCATTATCTGGTAATTTTGAGTTACAATCGTCACTCAAAAGACCATATTCAATATCAGAAAAATACTTCTTTATATTTTGCATGAATATTTCTATCTTATTCTTTTCACCTACGTTACGTGTTACTCCAGATGATTTTATATCTCTTTTATTATCAAGTTCATAATATTTTTTTTTTATTTTATTCATAGAGGCACATAAATAGTCGAAAATTTTTGATTTTTTTAATAAACCAAACTTATGTTTTGAATTTCCATTTAATGTTACATATGAAGATGCAAATAATATTAATATTATGTATAATGGAATAAGATAGTTTGTGTTAATGTTTCGTTTAGTATTATTATCACTATTTCTATTAAAAATGGTTACGTTCCCTTGTATTTTGGTATTATTATTTTTCTGTGGTTGATTAAAAGAAAATTGTATTAACTCAAAGTGGCTTGTCTGATAGAACAAAAACATATATTTATTCCATTCATTATCCACATCTTTATGCAGTTCTTTATCATCATTATCCGTAAAATAATTTTGAAGCATTCTAATTCTCGATATTTCTGTTTCACCTGGTTTGACATTCTTTTTTGTGATTTCTAATGGTGCTACAACTAACCCTAGTTTATTTTTAACGGCTTCTATTGCCGTAGTATCACCCCAGTATTTATCACTAAGTATATAATCTTTCAATTCATTAGAAGTTATTAACCGGAATGGAGTATTATATTTTTGAGGTTCAGTAAATGAAGTTGGGACACCATTATTATCTGTGTCGTATGTTACCAAATAGTTCTGATTATTGATATACACATTTTTTAGGATATCGGTATATGTTGAAATATCTATATTTTCTTTACCTTTAATTGCTTCAGAAAATGCATTACTTAAATCATCTAGAAATAATACGGATTCATGATTTTGTATGTAGTCATTTACTTCTTTTTCACTTTTATCTTTTATAAATGTTTCATAAATATATTCATATGTAATTTCGCGTATAATTCGTTGTGTTATCAATTTATCGTCTAATCCATGACCATTTACAATTATTTTATCTCTAGTATTCATATAATTATAGTAATTTATACCTTGTGCTACAGCTATAAAAAAACAATTACCCCCACCCTCGTTTTCGATTACTCTTATACCACTAACGCTGTCCCTATACAAACTTTCAATAAACTGCTGATTGTCGTTCACTATATTTGATGTTTGTCTATACATAGACATAACCAGTTTTTGTGCATTTACATCCAAATTTTTATACAAAGTATCTATAATGTTAAAATAACTACTCTGATTGAAGAATTCTTGAACAAGCTCTGTGTTTCTCTCGTCAATGTTTAAACTTGGCTCAGTAGAAGGTCCTTCCATTTGTGGGTTTTCTGATGTGTTTTCTGGTGTGTTTTCTGATGTGTTTTCTGGTAGCTTATTTGTGTCATCTTCTATCTGTAGTTGTTCGGGTGTTTTTTCTGGTGTGTTTTCTGGTGTGTTTTCTGATGTGTTTTCTGGGTCATCTTCTATCTGTAGTTGTTCGGGTGTTTTTTCTGGTAGCTTATTTGTGTCATCTTCTATCTGTAGTTGTTCGGGTGTTTTTTCTGGGTCATCTTCTATAGCTTTGGGGTTGTTAATCTCTTCTGCAATATCTTCTACTCTACTCTCTGTTTCTTCCTCTACAGTTTCGTTGCCATTAGTTATCTGTTTTCTCTCTTCGTACTCTATTTGTGGTAAGTTAGATGGTTCTGTTTCTTTTGTAACATCATCTATGACTAGTTCCTCTTTTTCAACATCTTTTTCAAATTCTTTTCGGGGTTCAGTGTTAGCTGATTCCGTTTCTTTTGTAACATCATCTATGGTTACTTCCTCTTTTTCAACATCTGTTTCAACAAATGGGCTTTTTTCGCCTGTGTAATTAGGCCCGTATGCTTCATCATCTTTGAGTCGTTTAAGCTGTTGATTACCACGTTCTATTTCTTCAAAAATCACCATATTTGCATAAGGTCCTGTAGACTGTTTTGTGTCATAATTTGATATTTTCTTACTTTTTACACCTATTCGCCAACTGTTATCATCACAATCATTATCAACTATGGTATACTGTTTTTTATTTATGTAAATATGTTCATTTTGATTGAACAATAACTTCAACATTATTGAAATATTGTGTTCTATATTCCCGTCATACATAGCTCTACCTATACTATCACTTCTTATGCTTGCATGAGAATTTACCAAAGATTTAAATAAGTTTGCATCAAAAAATTGTTTTATCCGCAAATCCTCAGGAACCTTATTTATGATTTCTTCAGATAATTTAATCAAAGGGTCAAAATATATGTGCCTATTTTTTTCACGTGGAATTGTCATATAAGGCATGTATTCTATTTCTTGAAGTCCTGGAATTTGCGTTTTTAACATGAACGTTATTTCATTTGGTAGTATTTTTTTCTTCTTTTTATCAGATATTCTATCTTTTGTTGTCATATTACTTATTATAATATATAAATAGTTTATATATTTTAACTAACTGAATATATTTTATGCTTATTTGTTCTATGATTATATCTCTTATACTATTGATTTCATCCAATTAGTAAAATCTTTGGTTTCACGTGGACCATTATATATATACTCCTTACCATTACGAACGGCTGTTATAGTAGGGAAACCATTTACATTATATTTTTTAGCTAGTTGTTTGTTTGCATCATTCTTTTCACAATCCACCATTTCAACTACTACAGTTGTACCATTAACGTTGGTATTGTTGTTTTGTTCCATGAACGTCTTGAATTTAGGTTTCGCATTTTTACAGTGACCACACCAATCTACATAAAACATTCTAATCACACAATCTTTCTTTTTGCCTGATGATGATTGAAATCCCTCCTTTGTGACTAAAAAACCCTTGTAAATCAAAAATAATACTAATAACAGAATTAAACAATTACGAAATTTATTTTTGTTAAACATTTTAACATATTTGTTCATTATATATAGTATTAGTATAATAAAATTATCTACAATATTTGTATAAACAACTATGAATACACGAACTAAGAAAAATATAAATAGCCAAACTAAGAAAAATAAAAATACCCGAACTAAGCAAAAATTATGTAAAAATGGGGGAAAACATTCCAGTTCGGCAAAATCTAATAATTCTACTTCTGGAAAACATGCCAAAACGAAAAATTCTAGTTCATCTAATAAACACGAGGAAATATGCGTTATTTGTCATGAAGGGTTCAAAACAGATAAAAAAAACAGGATTAAAATTAACGATCTTCGCGCGATGACCGATATTTTTACTGGTGTTAATTGTCCACATGTGTTTCATAGTAGTTGCATTAAACAGTGGTGTAAAGAATTTGATTGTACATGTCCATTATGTAAACAATTTTTATTTCATCACCCAAGTGTAGTTACACGACCTAAAAGTAACGTAACTACACCAGATTACTTATCTCCACTTGATGATGATAATTCAGATTTAGGCATTATTTCTAGAACACCTAGTTCTATAGGTTCAAGTGATTGGTATGGTACTAATCCTATGCAACCGCAAATTCGTCACACATTAAACGTATCTGGGCGAGACCTATCGCCTGATTTCGAAGAATTAAGATTATCAGACATTATGAGTAGCAATAGAAGCAATAGAAGCAATAGAAGCAATAGAAGCAATAGAAGCAATAGAAGCAATAGAAGCAATAGAAGCAATAGAAGCAATAGAAGCAATAGAAGCAATAGAAGCAATAGA
>Ga0233435_1001081_pt1 | contig 27876 bp, 21 predicted proteins | sample SI_122_August201_3_FD_182735 | JGI IMG/M metagenome (GOLD analysis project Ga0233435, IMG submission 182735) | Seawater microbial communities from Saanich Inlet, British Columbia, Canada - SI_122_August2016_135_MG | ecosystem: Environmental > Aquatic > Marine > Inlet | place: Canada: British...
CACCTGAGTCTTACTTTACTCTATAGGTGTTTTTATTTAGCTACGACCAGAGGTCATGCACTTATCATACGAATTCAGGAAGCGTTATTACACATTGGTGCAGGAGAAATGCAGCAGCACAGCATTCTGGCAGCCAAATCATTAGGCCTTAAAGTGATTGTCACGGATCAATCAGCTAATGCGCCCAGTGTTAAATTGGCCGATACGTTCATCCAATGCTCAGGCAATGACACCCAAAAATTACTTGAAATTGCACTCGAAATAAACAAACAAAATGCATTAATCGGCGCCTACAGTAGCAGTGATTTTGGCCTTATACCTGTTGCAACCATTCATGCTGCTTTACAACTACCAGGTTGCAGCGAGGCTGCCACCAATATCGCGCTCAATAAATTTGAATCAAAACAATGCTGGCTCAAAAAAGGGGTTTCCACACCAAATGCTTTTAGCATTAAAACCTTAGAAAAAACCACACTCTCTGAAGTTGAATACCCCATTATTATTAAACCCAAAGATGCTTGTGGCAGCCAAGGTATTACCTCAGCAAATAATACACAAGAAGCAGAACATGCCATCCACCACGCGTTTAAATATAGCGATGAAGTATTGGTAGAAGAATACATTGACGGCAAGCACTACGATACCATCGGCCTGATGTGGCAAGGGCAGTTTATCCCTATGGGCATTGGCAATCGTTTTTTCTCAGAACCGCCTCATCACTTTCCCTTATGGGGACACGTACCATCGGATCTCACAAACAGCCTGGAGCAGTCTGCTTTCAACATTACAGCCAACGCGGCCATTGCCATTGGCTTAGACTTCACGCCAATTAAAGCAGATTTAATTTTTGCCAAGGGAAAATTTTATATGATTGAAATTGCCCCCCGTTTTCACGGTGATGTTTTTACCTCAAAGCTAATCCCGCTTTCTGGTATTCAGTCTCCCATCAAAGCGTTATTTGAACACCGCTTAAATCCCAATAATATACAGCCATTTAACCATCAAGCTCACCAAAAAGTACTCTGGAAAGCCTTATTTCCGAAGCAACTAGAAAACCACCAACAGCAACTGGAACAACCGGCTTTTACTGACCTGTTTTTAAACCATAAAAAAGCCAAAATTGACCACAAAGACAATACGTCGCTGATTGGCTTTATCTGGGATACCGTCCCTGAAAATTGCACTTTTGCAGCACACTATAGCAAAGTGTGCAAAGCGCTATCTGCATTTTTATAATGTAAAAATAGGGCTCTATTCAGGTTGAGCTAAAGAGTTACAGAGATAATTTACTAATCCTGTGTCAATTCACATAACGGTATAAACTCAACGGCACCGGCATAACTTTCAACAGTTGGTATATTTATTACATCACTAATGTCATTAACAAAATTCAAAACGCTTTCGTCCTCCACCACCAATAAACATTTAGCATACTGCCCAGATTCAAGCTCTGAAATCACCACAGCTTTAAAGTCATTTCTTTGGTTAAAAATATGATATTGCTTTATATTAGAATTTTTTAGCACACCATCACGAGTATAGACAAGCAGCTCACAACCTGCACTTAAGCCATCTTGCAAACGCAGCATGAGCTTATCAACTGAGGCACATGCATTCTGGCCATCACTATCTCCGACAAAGAGTAGAATGAGATATTTATCATACGTTACACCAACCTCTTTTTGTTGAACATGGCGATTAATATCCCCTAAGTTAGGACTATTTTGCAGCATATCAATCACCCAGCGTAATGATACAATCTCATCATTATTATGAGTGCTATACCACAATTCATAAATGGCACTCATAAAATCATAATCAGACCGCGTATCAACCGATATTCTGTGTTGGATCTCAGCAAAGATAGGGTCATCTTTGACCATAATATTTTTCACATCAGGGGCTGTTTTAAAGGCCACACCAACATGCTCTTTTGCCGCTTCCGAGGTCGACAAATCAACCAACTTATCCCAGCCAGCCCGAGTATAACAATCAAAGCCTTCATGAATGGTTTTTAAGTTAGGATACCCTTCCAGACGAACAATATCCCCTGCATTGTCTGCCGCGGCTATCACCATATTGGCCACAGTTTCAGGCTCGATTAATGGACAATCACCACACACATAAACAATCACATCAGGATTATACTCTGTGACGACCTTATCCACTCTTGCTAGCAAATTATCCTCATCACCAGTATGTGCATAATAGGACTGTGAATGCGATTGACACCATTCAACGAATTCATCGTTAGTATGATCAGCCGTTGTCGCTAACACAATATCACTAAAAACGGCCGTTTCACGCAAGCGTTTGAAGACATGTTCAATATGAGGTCTACCGGCCAATGGCAACAAGTGCTTACCAGGTAGCCTGCTAGAGTTTAGTCTAGCGACGATAATCGCGATGGCTTTCACAATTTACTCCTCTCAACTAGTGCTCTAACCTCTTTCTCAATCCGCATACCGCCTTGTCCATCAATGAATGGCTGTTTGTGCACACCAGTTTGAGACTGAGCAATCATTTCTTCCATTAATGTACAGACTGCATCTTGATTAGATTCATTCACTCGTGCACAGAGACCCAGACGATTTAAATGCTCAATAATATATTGATCATCGCTGGTTCTTGCGGGCAATAAAACCAATGGAATACCGAGCGCAATCAATTCATAGGCAGTAACCCCAAATAGGGTAATCGCAGCAATACATTGTGCATAGCGCGCTAAAGGCTGCACAGGGTTTTGAACAACCTCCACATCATCAACGCCATGATCACTCAATTGTTTCAACCAGGCCACTTTATCGGTATAAGGCCCGATGATTGAGATGATGTGGTATTTTTTAGCAATATGCCTTAATACCGCTTGATATTGCTTAAGACCTTCACAGCTACCGCCAACGGAGAATAAAACACGAGGTTTATCACCGACCTGTTTCGGTTTGGTTGCTGGCAATTCAGGGTCAATAATAATCCATTCTTTACCTGCAAACGTGTTCTCATGAAACCACTTGGGTGAAGACTCGTTTTGCACCGCAGGTATAAACGTTAAATCCGGTTTAAACTTTGGGTCTTGTTTATCAATAACCACTACTGAAGCAGTTTTTTGCTCAGATAAAACGGGGATCATTTCTTGGTAATGTGCCAAAGGTAAATCGACAATCACGACATCTGGCTGTAACTCGGATAAAACGGACAGGAATGATTCAGCAATCTCAGACCATTGAAAAAGGGTAACAGCTAATGTCTCTACCGCGCTGGCAGCGGATTCATCATCATTCAAATAAAACGCACACTGCCAAAAATGCGCTTTAAATACTTTTGCTAACGCGCGTTGGCGGCTGATATGGCCAAACCCCTCTTTTGCTGAGGCACAGGACACAAATAATGCGTTCATTCCTCCTGCCACAAATCATTCAAACGAATCCGTTTAAATGGCCTTAACCCATCACTAGGATCCGCCCTCCACACCCTGTCCCCCGCTTCACTTAACGCGGGTGTTTTTTCACCAGAACCATCCGCAACAGAACCGGCTCTAATCTCGGCAATAACGGGTTGAATTTGCTCTGGCAACCAACAATGCCCTGACGCATATTCTTCACCGGCTTGATCTAAATCTAAATGAAACTCGACCATGGTCGCACCCCAATGGTGACATGCTCTTGCAACTACAGCAGCAGACACCGAGTGATCTGATAATCCTACAGCAACACCAAACGCTTTTTTGAGCGTATCAATCGCGGCTAAGTTTGCTTGATCAACCGGTGTTGGATACCCTGATATCGCATGCAACAATATTAACTCACCTTGCCCGTGCAACTTAAATACGTCTACTGCATGTGCTATTTCAGGCAGGGTTGCCATACCCGTGGATAACACCACATCTTTCCCTGTTTTTGCACAAGCAATGATCAAGTCATCCCAGAGCAATTCATAAGAGGCAATTTTATAAAAATCTACATGCGCCTCTAAAACATCAACCGCACCTAAATAGAAAGGCGTACAACTGAACTGTAAGCCAAGTTCATGCGTGTATGATGACAATTCGGGAATAAAAGTTTCAGGTAATTCCCATTGTTTTCGTTGCTGATGCTTTTTACTTTTACTTAAAATTTCGGGGGCAAACAGCTCATCAATTTTAAATAACTGAAACTTCACAGCATCACAGCCAATATCGGAAGAAGCACGAATAAAGGCTTTACAGCGGTTTATATCTTGATGATGATTACTGGATACTTCGGCAACAAAAATGGGCTTAGTCATGATTCACCAATGGTTTTAACGTGACCTCAAAAGGCAGCAACCGCCCGCCCTGAATACTGGTTTCATCTAATTCCGACAATGAAAACACCACACGTGTCAGCGCATTTTTATCATGGACTTCATGACAAACCATCGGAAAAGCCGCGCAGTCTGCAGGGTTCCAGGTCAAGCTCAAGGCATGGTCTTTATCACCAATTTGGATTTCCCCTGAGGTTGCCCCTAAACCCGTTCTTGCAGTTACTAGGGTTGATGCAGGCTCACAATGCGCGCAGTGAGCGCCTAGCTCAAACTGCTCAAACTGAGTACCTCCATTTTTCACTCGGTACCAACGCTTGGCATCGCTAGGGTTACTCACCAAGGTGAAGTTACCAACACGAACAACCCCTCTTGGCCGCTCTGTGAAGCTAAATTCTAAAGTATATGTCACCGATTCCGTTTTACTAATGGTATACGTTTTTGTCAATGAGCCTAATTGTGTCATCACCTGAGATTGCAACATGATGCCCTGCTCACATTCAGCCATAAAGACATCCACAGGCACCAAGTCGGTTAATCTGCTGTGAGATTCGACCAGCTCAATGACGGTGGTTGCTGAATAAAAATCCGCCCCTAATGCAATTGAGTCAAAATAACCATGATGCAAGGTACCGATACTCGGCTGAAAATCATGCGATGCAAAAGCCAGGGTTTGGATCGCCAGCCCGCGCCACAAATTCAGCTCCAGGTGAACGTTTTCACCCTTAACTGTTAAGCTATGCATTTCTTTATTCAGCGTTAAATCAAAACCATTCAACTGGCAAGACTCATTGACTTCCAGCCAATCAGCACCAGCAATACCAATACCCACTTGCGGCTCTTTCACGCCGAGTTTTAATGCAAATCGAGTCAGTTTTCTCTGGAAAAGCATCCAACGACGCTGAGTGATATGGGTGCGAAAATCACTCGACCAAAGGTCACATAATTGTCGCCAATTTCTAAGGGTATCCAATTTTTCATCCGCTAAAATAGCCTGTAAAAATTGGTAACAACGGGTATTTAAATTAACATCATCCCTTCCTGTTACCGCCCAACGAGAAATATTATATTTAAATTGTTTTTTCACCGGGATTGGTTGCTCAGCACTCGTCAGCTGCAATAAGTTACCAGCATCAGGTGGGTCTAACTGAACCAATAACTGATGAGGCAGGCGCCATTTAACTCGATTACCTTGCTTTAACTTCTGATAAAACGCATACACTCGACTCCACTCATCTTCAAGAATGGGGGCTTCATCCTGATAACGACCAGGCCTAAAACCAATCACCTCAATGTCGTTTGAATACAAAGGAATCACGCGTGGTTTCGAAGACTCATGGGAAAAAACAAAATCGAGGTAATAATCGACTGTATATTCACCAAAAACATAACGCTGAAATTTCTGAAAAATAATAGATTCGGTCCAAATAAGCGCTATTTTTTGGCCATCAGTACCACAGGCATACTGCGGGTGGTACAGCCATTCTTTTTTCCACTCAGGATGATAATGCACCGCATTATTCCACTCCATCATGATGGCTTCGAAACCAGCCTCAAGGTAATGTTCGACTAAACCCGCTGAAAAAGCCTGCTCATTCACAAGCGCCACTTTAGGAGTAATATTTAAAATTCGTTGATAAACCTGCTGGCCAATCTCAAGGTTTTTAATCATCACTTCGGCGGGCACGATCGGGCCGATTAATTGGCTATAACCACTGCCGATTAACTCAACTAAATTGTCATTGATCAAACTCGCACACGTTTCGACCCAGAGAGGGTCAATAGATTTAATGCATTCAAGGGTATAACCCGTGCACTCAATCGCAAGCGGTATTTTATACTCTGATGCCAGCTTTAATAACGGCCAATAACACTGCTTGATCACCGCCGGCCTGACGGCAACATCCAGGGATGAATAATTCAAATTCAAATGAAATAGCGAATAAGTCGCTAACGTTGTCATACGTTTCTCAATATTATTCAACAATCTAATCGGTTCTTGTCACACTACTCGCATTGATATTAGCAGGATTAGTGCCAACCAACCGCAACTATCTGTTCTCCATATAAAAAACAAAATATAACAATCTCTGCCACCTCAAACAACAAGATTCAACACGGTCAAAAAAAACACATAAACAATTGATTTAGAATACCTTATTACTATCTCTTTGCCAAAAATGTTGATTATCCAACCGATATTGACTCACATGCAAATCCTCCTCATCACTTTCAATTAAAATCATACCTGCACGTGCCGTATTCACCACTTTTGTACCAAGCGCCAAATAACGGTCAACAATCACTGCTGCAGGATGACCAAAACGATTCCGATACCCTGCCGAAACAATCGCTAATTCAGGCTTAATCGTTGAGACGAACTGCGCGCTTGACGATGTTTTACTGCCATGATGCGGCACAATCACCATGTCGGCGCTCAACTCTGGATGATCTTGTAGTAACACCCGCTCAACCTTTTTCTCTGCATCCCCCATCAGTAACAACGATTTTGCTTTTGACTTGACCAATAAGACACAGGACTGGTTATTCCCTTTTTTATGCACAAAACTCCCCGGCGACAGCACCTCAAATGTAACTCCGTCCCACTGCCAACGCATCCCCTTTTGACATCTTTTTGCACGCGGATGCTGTAGCCGCTGAGGCTCTCCAGATAACACACTCGCAACTGTCACCCCCTGCACCACAGAGGCAAACCCACCCTTGTGGTCATTGTCCCCGTGACTAATCATGACTAAATCTAATGCGTTAACCCCTTCACTTCTCAAGTAAGGCAGGACAACCGCAGCCCCGGCATTGAGATGCTCACTATATTTTGCACCTGCGTCATACAGCAAAGTGTGGTTCATCGTCTGCACAACGAGCGCCAGCCCTTGCCCCACATCCAACACAGCCATTTTGATCTCACCAAACGCGACTTCAGGTTTGCCTGAAAAGATCACTAGGCCAACAGGCAATAACGCCAAGTGCCTAAGTGGTACCGTCACCGGCAACAGCCAATACACCAGCCCCACCATCACCAACAAAAAATAACTTAATGACATCTCACCGACAGCAACAACAGACCACTGACTGAGCTCGGTTAAAAACCACCAAACACCAGATAAAACCCAATCGGCAATTGCAAAACAAACATCACTCAAAACGGGAATCGGTAAACTCAACACCCCTAAAAGAACAATCGGCACCACTAAAAACGTAAAGACAGGGATCATCACAAAATTTGCCAATGGTGATACCAAAGAAATTTGTGCAAAGAAAAAAGCGGTCAGCGGTACCATCGCAATAGAAACCACCCATTGCACACGAACCCATGCAGGCCACCGAGATGGATTACGGGAGACCCATAAAATCACAGCGACCGCAACAAACGACAACCAGAACCCCGCACTGATCACGGCCGCTGGCTGCACCAACAAAACCAACGAAAATACCCAAGCTAAGATAATGCGCTTAGGAACGTAATCACGACGAAACAGAAACCACATCACAATCGCAATCATCAGAAACGCGCGCTGTGTTGGCACACTCCAGCCAGCAATAGCCGCGTAACTAAAAGCGGCAATGATACTGAATACCGCAGCAATTTGAGCGGCAGGAACGATAGACAATAAGCGCACAGACCGAGACCACAACCATTTTACCAAGAGAAATACGAGCATAGAGACCATACCGACGTGCAAGCCACTAATCGCCAAGAGGTGACTGGTGCCGGTTGCCTGCAGCACTTGCTTCTGCTCAGGCATTAAAGACGATTTATCCCCCATTGCCAGGGCTCTAATGAAGCCTGCATGGGGCAAGTTTTGCGTTGCGACGGCCAGCTGTGCATACAGCCCCCCACGTTGCTGTGGGTACCAAGATCGCCAATGATTTTCAGGTAAGCGTTGGTTTTCATCACCAGCCCGGACATAACCTGTTGCCCCAACGCCTTGAGTCCACAACCAACCTTCATAATCAAACCCACCGGGATTATTAAAGCCATTTGGTTGCTTCAATCTCACCTTGAGTTGCCACACCTCTCCCGCTTCAAGCTGTTTTTTCGGATAATACCAGGATAGCCGAAGACGCTTTGGGAGAGGAGCTGCCTCACTTGAGAGTACTGTGAACGTAAACAAGTGGCGCTTTTTCGAATGCCGTACCAAGTCATCAACCACCCCCGTTATGACTAAATCAACCCCCTCAATATCGCTACTGATTCGGTCACTGAGCTGCTCTGATACTGTCCACCACCCCCACAACAGGCCAAGCGCAAACCACACGCCCCACAAACGGAACCCCTTACTAACAAAGCACAACAGGCCAAGAAGCATAAGCAGTAATGCTAAAGACAAGGGCGTTAACAAGACAGGCATTAAGTAGATAAAAACAATGCCAACACCAAACATGCCAACGGCCATAACTTACCAACAATAAAATAATAAAGGCAAATATTAACACAGCGATACCCACTTTTTACCCTGTGTTGAAAATATGACGATCGGCTTTACATTTGATGTTGCTTTAAAAAGGGCATTTTTAATTCAACCAAGAAGAAAAGCAGCATTAGAATAATCATTAACCCACTGAGATACACGGAAATTTAAACCAGAGAAAATCACCAAAAATTGATACAACCCCTGTCGTTTGCCCACTATATCTGGTAAAAAGACACTAGTTCACAGCCTACATGCTATGCTATTTAGTATATCGACCATTTCACATATAACGGTATGAGATGAAGAAACGAATACAATCATTGATGCCGGATCCCAACAAGATCCGCGACAACCAAAGCTTACAATGCCTTGGCTCTTGGCTACACAACCCGAACCTATGGCACTTCAACAGACGCTCCGTATCGGGTGCATTTGCCGTAGGACTATTTATGGCCTTTGTCCCTGTCCCATTTCAGATGTTACTAGGTGCAATCGGTGCCATTCTCTTTTCCGTCAACTTACCGATATCCGTTGCTCTGGTTTGGATTAGTAACCCCATCACAATGCCACCTATGTTTTATGGTGCCTACCTCATTGGCGCTGCAGCGCTCAACACACCCGCTACAGAGGTTGAGTTTGAACTTTCATGGGATTGGTTAGCGACGGGATTCGTGGCCATTTGGCAGCCCTTTTTATTCGGCTGCTTTATTGTCGGCAGCACACTCTCATTAACGAGTTACGTGATTATCCGCTTACTGTGGCGCTGGCACATCGTGCAGCATATAAAAGAACGAAAACTCCGAAAACAAGCTAAAGCGGCTCACTAAAAACCCCCTTTAACCAAGTCTACCTCTATATTTAGCAACCACTGAACGTGGTAGCACCTGCTATGCGGTTAGTAACGTATCTGTTAGCCCATCACACCAGGCAGTTACAAACTCGTAAATAGACTCAACAAACTCTTGCTCAGATTCATTTTCAGCAATCGTACAGTGCACTATCAATGCGCCTGTATCTTCCTTTTGAGTGATACTCCAGGTTAAAGCATGGGGGCAATTCAGCAGCAAAAAACACACACCATATTTTAACTCGACCCGCTGCACAGTGAACCCACCCCAGATACAATATATCTCACCTGTACCACCACTTTCAGAGCAAACTTCAGTAATTGAAGAGCAATATTTTGGAAGATGTTTAATCGTCATTTTTTTCTTGAGCAGCAGCACATCTATAGTGGTAACTGCCACCTCTCGATAAAACTCCATGAATCAATTCCCAGATAAATTTAACCGATAAAACACGTTGAGCTGCCACTAAAAATGGTACAGAAAACAAGCAGCAATCTCATACCAGAGCTCAAGTTTTAAGCGGATTCAACCTCGGTCAAGCGCCCTTCCTCTAGACGTAATACCCGATCCATCCTGTTGGCTAACGCTTGGTCATGCGTCACCACAATAAAACTCGTTTGATGAGTCTTGTTTAAACTCAGCATCATGTCGTATATTTGATCCGAATTTTTCCAGTCCAAATTTCCAGTTGGCTCATCAGCTAAAATACAAGCAGGCTCTGCCACTAGCGCCCTAGCGATCGCAGCTCTTTGCCGCTCTCCCCCTGACATTTCAGCCGGTTTATGATGCTGCCGATCCGTCAGCCCAACCAACGCTAATACGGTGCTGGCTTTCTCCTTAATGCCTGGTAACGCTCGCTTAATTTTGTGCCTGTGAGCAAACGCTTTAAACCAAAACGTGAGCAACAAGACTATAAATTGCCCCACCCCCATTAATTTGCGGGCAACCCAGCCAAGCCGGTCTTGCCAGCTGCTCGAATCATGTGTGCGAAAAGCCGTACCTTTTGCATCCAGTTGAATCCTGAGCGGCAAACACACGTTTTCAAATGCCGTAAATTCTGGCAACAAGTGGTGAAATTGATATATAAAACCTACATAGCAGCTACGAAAATGCCCTAATGCCTTAGCCCCTAAACGATTAATATCCACATTTTTAATGACGACAAACCCAGATGATGGCGGCTCTAACCCCCCCAGCAAATGTAGTAACGTACTCTTGCCTGAACCTGAAGCGCCAACAATGGCTACTCGCTCACCCGCATAAATTTTAAATGAAACATCCCGTAAAACATCGACGGATAAATCACCCTGAGCATACGTTTTGCTGACATTTTGCACATCAATAACCACCTCTTTACTCATAACGTAGCGCCTCCGCAGGATCAGTCTTCGATGCACTCCAAGCAGGATACAAGGTTGCCAGAACGGTTAAGAAAAAGGACACAAATGCCACCTTAACGACATCAAATACCACCAACTCAGAAGGCACGTCACTGATGTAATAAATATCAGAGGGGAAAAATTTAACCCCCAATTGATCCTCCAGAAAATGCGCGATATCAGGTAAATACACTGCCAACAACACCCCTAAGAAAACGCCAATCACCGTTCCAATAAAGCCAATCACGGTGCCCTGAACCATAAAGACGCCCATGATTTGCCCTGGAGACATGCCCATGGTTCTCAAAATGGCAATATCAGTTAATTTATCTGTCACCACCATCACCAAGGTTGAGACAATATTAAAAGCCGCAATCACCACAATCATGGTCAAAATAATGAACATCACCGTTTTTTCCATCGCCAACGCGGTAAAAATGTTGCTAAATTGCTGCGTCCAATCACGGTAACCATATCCGGAAAACGTGTCCCGTAAACTGGTGGCTTTAAACATATCATCCAATTTTATCCGCACCCCAGACACCACGCCCTTCATGCGAAAGAGTTTTTGAGCATCCGCCATGTGAACAAAACCCACACTGCCATCATACTGATTCATGCCCACCTTAAAGGTGCCAATGACGGTAAATCGTTTTAACCTTGGCATCACCCCTGCTGGCGTCACACTCGTTTGTGGCGTCACCATTGTCACTTTGTCACCAATGCGTAGATTTAAGGCATTAAATAACTCAATGCCTAATAAGATTTGATATTGGCCAGGAACCAGCTGATGTACTTTACCTTCTGACGCTTTATCTAGCTGCTCAGCCACCTTTATTTCTTCTTTTGGCAGTATCCCTCGGACAATTGCACCACTTACATGGGATCGATGATTTAGCATCACCTGCTTTTCCACATAGGGGGCCGCTTCCAGCACACTACTATCAGCTGTCGCCACCTTAACGGCTTTTTGCCAATCATCAATCGGGTAACCAAAATGGCTGTATAAGCTGCCATGCGATGCCATACCTAAAGTACGATGACGAATTTCGTGCTCAAACCCATTCATGACCGACAACACCACAATCAAAATAATGACTCCGAGCGCAATACCAATGGCAGAAAATAGAGTAATAAATGAGATAAAATGGTTTCGACGCTTCGCACGTAAGTAACGCAAACCAACGATAAAGGGTAAAGACTGAAACATGGGGGCAACTGACCTTGTCAGAAAGTAAAGACGCATAATATCAGGTTTTGACCTGCATTAAATCTTCGATAGAATGAATCATCCAAAGTTCAAAAGACACTTATGCAACGTTATACCTGGAAAGGCATCAGTAAAATTGCTTTTCACCATAAAAAAGCCCTAATTCACGCGCACATAATTGCCATTATTGCAGCCATTGCTAGCGTCCCTCTTCCCTTGTTACTGCCACTGATGGTTGATGAAGTCCTGCTCGATAAACCTGGCACCGCCGTTGGCATCATGAATGCGCTTTTTCCCGAGTCATGGCATGGGCCAATTCTGTACTTACTGGCCATTTTGTCTATATCCATTATTTTAAGGCTAATATCTTTGACCTTGGGTGTCTGGCAAATGCGTCAGTTCACCATTATCTCAAAAGACATTGTGTTCCGTATCCGAAAACAACTCCTCAGAAGGCTTCACCGCGTCTCCATGTCGGAATATGAAACCATGGGCAGCGGGAAAATAGCGTCTCACTTAGTCACTGATTTAGATGCCATTGACCTGTTTATCGGCGCCTCAATCAGCCGTTTTTTAGTCGCAATATTAAGCCTCATTGGCACTGCCATTGTTTTAATATGGATTCATTGGCAACTGGCACTCTTTATCCTACTCCTTAACCCCATTGTCATTTATTTCACCACCGTGATGGGCAAAAAAGTCAAACAACTCAAAAAACACGAGAATTCAGCATATGAATTATTTCAAGATGCTTTGGCTGAAACGTTAGACGCCATTCAAGAAGTACGAGCTGCCAATAGAGACAAACATTATTTACAGCGAGTCACTGATACGGCAAAAAATATTCAGGTGCATTCGTGTAATTTCACCTGGAAAAGCGATGCAGCCTCACGTTTGTCTTTTGTCATTTTTCTGTTTGGGTTTGATATGTTCCGGGCGCTCAGCATGATTATGGTGCTCTACTCAGACCTGTCACTCGGGTTGATGTTTGCCGTGTTTGGCTACCTTTGGTTTATGATGAGCCCAGTACAAGAGCTTCTCGGCATTCAATATGCCTACCACTCTGCCAGCGCGGCACTTAGCCGAGTCAACAAGCTACTCGATATCCCCCAAGAACCCCGCTATCCACATCAACAAAACCCCTTTAAACTCGCCGAAACCACCGACATCACGCTCACTGATGTATCGTTTGCTTATGGCGACGGCCCTAATGTGTTGAACAAAATTAGCTTACACATTCACGCGGGTGAAAAAATTGCTCTGGTGGGTGCGAGTGGTGGAGGCAAAACAACTTTGGTGCATGTCATCCTAGGGCTTTACACCCCCACCGCCGGAGACATTGCCTTTAATGCGATCTCTTATAAGTATATTGGCTTAGATGTGATTCGAGATAATGTCGCCACCGTGCTACAGCATCCCGCATTATTTAACGACAGTGTCCGTATGAACATTAGCTTAGGAGAGAATCACTCTGATGCGGCAATTTGGCAAGCCTTATCAGTCGCTCAACTCGAATCAACAGTGCATGACCTACCAGAAGGGTTAGACACAATACTCGGGAAACGCGGCGTGAGACTGTCTGGCGGACAAAGACAGCGCTTAGCCATTGCCCGAATGGTCTTAAGCGACCCTAAAATTGTGATTATGGACGAAGCGACTTCTTCTCTGGATACCACGACAGAATCTAAACTACACCGAGCACTAGAAGCATTCCTCAAAAATAAAACCACGCTCATCATCGCCCACCGGCTGAGTGCAGTGAGGCAAGCAGACAGGGCATTGGTTTTTGACGGCGGCCAAATCATTGAAGATGGCCACCATACTGAACTCATTAACAATAACGGCATTTATGCCAAACTTTACGGCACTCAATCTACCGAAAACTGACCTTATACCCTCATAAAATAGACCATTAGTCCATCATAACTTGACCAAGTTCTCATTTTTGACATAAAACTAAGACTAATCTGACTTTTTTCATAATAATACGTAACCTAATACCTTTTAAAATTTTGAGCGTATCAAACAAAATGAAGCCAAATATTAGCCTGTTAATCATCAGCCAATCACCTGACCAAGTTCAGATGATCCAACGCTGCGTGGAACATGGCTATCATATTCATGAACAGCAAACCATTAACCACTTTGACCAAATTCAAGGAGCACTCACAACTGACTGGGACGTGATACTGGCAGACTACAAAGACAGCAGCCAATTAAGCCGCAGTATTCTCGCCCACATCCGCTTATTACAAATAGACATTCCCCTCATCACCGTTACCGATAAAGGCAGTGAAGACTCAGCAGTGGATGCGATGTCCAACGGCGCCCAAGATTACATCTTAGAAGACAACTTAAAGCGGTTATTACCCGCCATTGGCCGCGAGCTAACAGAAAAGCAAAGCCGCCAAGCAAGGCGTATAGCAGATGAAACCATTCGCCACCAAGCCTACCACGATGGCCTCACAGGGTTACCAAACCGGATTTTATTATTTGACCGGCTGCAACAAGCCCTACTGACCGCTAGGCGTAACCAACAAAACGTCAGCCTATTATTTATGGACTTAAACAAGTTCAAAGAAATCAATGACACTATGGGCCATCACACCGGTGATGTACTCCTTCAAAAGGTCGCCAAACGATTACAATCTTTACTCAGGCAAACAGATACCGTTGCCAGAATGGGGGGAGACGAGTTCTCCATCGTGCTCCCTGACACAGGGCAAGAGCAAGTCACAGGCACCTGCGAAAAAATCCTCAACGCACTGTCCTCCCCCTTTCAGCTCAACAACAAACAAGTCGTCATTGGGGTGAGTATCGGCATCGTTTTTTCACCATTACACGGCGACAGTGTTGATGTTTTAATGCAAAAAGCCGATATGGCTATGTATTTCGCCAAGAAACGTAACCTTGGCATCGCCTACTACTCAGATGACCTTGAAAGACAAAGCCTCAACCAAGTTGCCCTTTCAAGTGAACTCAAATCCGCTATTGAGAATGAAGAACTCTTATTAGACTTCCAACCTAAAGTAGACTTTATGACCGGCCAGCTGATTGGCGCCGAAGCTTTAATGCGCTGGCAGCACCCTGAGCACGGTTTACTGATGCCTGAGCACTTCATCCCTTTGGCAGAACAATCAGACTTAATTTGCCACTTAACCACTTGGCTCATTAAGCAATCACTTCGCCAATGTAAAGAGTGGAGACAAAATGGTTACGACATCCAGTTAAGCATCAACATCTCAGCAAGAAACCTCGTTGACTATTCTTTGCGCGAGTTACTTCAGCAAAATTTATCCAAATACAACATCCCTGCTGATCGCTTAGAGCTAGAACTCACTGAAAGCACCATGATGGCAGATCCCACGACAGCCATGAAGCTGATGAATCAACTCACACAAATGGGTGTTCAATTTGCCATTGATGACTTTGGCACTGGCTACTCATCGTTATCATACTTAAAGCGCCTACCCGTAAAGTGCCTCAAAATAGACAAATCTTTCACCTTAGAGATGACCACAGATGACCATGATGCCGTGATTATCCGAGCTGCTATCGATATGGCGCACAATTTAGGTATGACAGTGGTTGCCGAAGGCGTCGAAGACCAGTCCACATGGAACCTGCTACAGATTCTACGCTGCGACATGGCGCAAGGCTTTCATATTTCAAGACCCGTTGCTGCAAACGACACGCTAGAACAATTCCGCAGTATCGAAAAACACCCAGAACGCTTCTCTGAATTTTTCCCGAAAAAACCGTCACATTAGTTTCACTTGCACAAACCCACTGAAGTAATAGAATGAGGCAAACCTTCCATTCCATCAGGAGATTGCCCCTTGGAAAACAACACAATTCAATCTGTTCTACAAGAACACCGAACGTTCAAACCTTCCGCTGAATTCAGTCAAAACTCTCGTTTTCCAGACCCTGCCAGTATTGAAGCACTCTATAAACATGCCAGCACTGACCATACCGGCTTTTGGGCAGAACTTGCCAACACCCAAATCAACTGGCATAAGCCATTCACCAAAACATTAGATGACACTCAGGCACCGTATTATGAATGGTTTAATGACGGCGAGCTCAATGTCTCCTACAACTGCTTAGACAGACATCTTGAAACTCAGGGCGATAAAACTGCGATCATCTTTGAAGGCGAACAAGGTGACACCCAGCACATCAGCTACAGAACGTTATACGAACGGGTTTGCCAATTTGCAAATGGCTTAAAAGACCTTGGTGTCGTATCAGGCGATAGAGTCGTGCTGTATATGCCAATGATTCCTGAAGCCGTTGTTGCTATGCAAGCGTGTGCACGAATCGGTGCAATCCACTCTGTCGTGTTTGGTGGTTTCTCGGCAGAATCTCTACGAGACAGAATTGAAGATGCAGATGCAAAAATCGTCATCACCGCTGATGGCGGCCATCGCGGTGGCAAAGTAGTCCCTTTAAAAGAAGCCACTGACAAAGCACTTTCCATGGGCTGTGACTGCATTGAACACAGCATTGTTTTTACACGAACCAAACACGACATCAACATGCAATCCGGGCGTGATATTCTGTGGGACGATGTCATCAAGGATAAAGCCACAACCTGTGAACCAACCTGGGTCAACAGTGAGCACCCACTGTTTCTACTCTACACATCTGGCTCAACAGGCAAACCAAAAGGCATTCAACACTCAAGTGGGGGTTACTTACTTGGCGCCATCACTACCATGCAATGGGTTTTTGACATTCAAGACAAAGACATTTTCTGGTGCACGGCTGACGTAGGCTGGATTACAGGACATACCTATGTTGCCTATGGACCGTTAGCCTGTGGCAGCACTATGCTCATGTTCGAGGGCGCACCTACCGTCCCTGATGCAGGTCGTTTCTGGAAAATGTGCGAAGCACACAAAGTCACCATTTTTTATACTGCCCCAACAGCCATTCGAGCATTAATGAAGCTGGGAGATGATTTCCCTAAAAAATATGACCTTAGCAGCCTAAGGCTACTGGGTACTGTTGGCGAGCCGATAAACCCAGAAGCCTGGATGTGGTATCACACCGTCATTGGCCAAGAAAAATGTCCCATTGTGGATACCTGGTGGCAAACTGAAACCGGTGCTCACATGCTAGCCCCTATGCCATCACAAACCTCAGCTAAACCAGGCTCATGCACTCGCGCACTACCCGGTATTGATGCCATTGTGGTCGATGAAGCCGGCAATGAAATTACGACTGCCGACCAAGGTGGTTACTTAGTTGTTCGCAAGCCGTGGCCTTCTATGCTCCGTAACATTTGGGGCGATGCCGAGCGCTACAACGAAACCTACTGGGCTAAATTCGATGGCAAATACTACCTTGCGGGTGATAGCGCCAGAAAAGACAGTGACGGCTATTTCTGGATCATGGGTAGAATTGATGACGTATTAAATGTATCCGGGCACAGGCTAGGCACTATGGAGGTTGAGTCTGCGTTAGTTGCACACGAGCGCGTAGCTGAAGCGGCTGTCGTTGGTAGCCCCCACGACATCAAAGGTGAATCTATTTTTGCCTATGTTGTCCTCAAAGGCGACCGACCATCCGCAGAGGATGCAGACGCCATCACCCAAACCTTAAGAACTTGGGTTGGAGAGCAAATCGGTGCCATTGCAAAACCGGATAACATTCGCTTTGCTGACAATTTACCAAAAACACGATCAGGTAAAATTATGCGCCGACTACTCAGAACCATTGCCAAAGGCGACGAAATCACATCAGACACATCTACCTTGGAAAATGAGTCCATCTTATTACAGCTCCAAGGAAAAGAATAACTCGCTAGATTGTTATGCAAAGTGGTGCCGTTGAAGCTATCAATGGCACCACTTTAAAGATAAAGCATCTCAATGATGTTCCTCGAAAAAAAATTCCGCCTATTTTCCGCAAGATGGCTTTCAACTCAATAAAGTTAGCAATGTAGTCTACCCAAGAAGCAATCTCTCTCACCTAGATGAATAATTACTAATTAACTAAAAAAAATAGTTGCTCATTCTCACAGGCTTTTCTAAACTATTCATAACAATAATAAAAAGTGAGTCTTAAAAATGTCATCTGCACAGCCATTAATAGAGCGTTCAGAAGAAAGTAACCAATTAATTGAACATCTTGGTAGCGTTAACTTCTACAACACTGACGCTGAGCAATATATCGAATATTTATACCCTTATGCAAAAGCATTTCGCAACCGAAACCAACTTTCATTAGATTTAGACGACCTAAGTGATGCACTCTATTTATCTTGGGTTTTAAAGAAAAACGGTGTTACCACCCATAATTAGCAGACAAAAAAATAGCCGCAAAGCGGCTATTTTTTATTAATCAAAAACCAAAATTAATCAACTTGAATCGCTTTCACACTTAGGCGAATTCGACCCTGCTTATCAATTTCAAGTACTTTAACCTTGATCATGTCACCTTCAGATAATTTATCACTGACTTTCTCAACTCGCTCTTCTGAGATTTGGGAAATATGTAACAAGCCATCTCGGCCAGGTAGGATATTAACGAAAGCACCAAAGTCCATAATACGCTCGACTTTACCTTCGTAGATTTTACCTACTTCAACATCAGCAGTAATTAACTCAATCCGTTTCTTCGCTTCGTCACCAGCAGCTTTATCAATAGAGGCAATCTTAACGATACCTTCATCAGAAATATCAATGCTAGCACCCGTTTCTTCTGTAATGGTACGAATGGTAACGCCACCCTTACCAATAACATCACGAATTTTATCTGGGTTGATCTTAATGGTCACAATGCGAGGCGCATATTCAGACATCTCTTCACGAGGTGAATCAATTGCTTTCGTCATCTCACCAAGAATATGTAACCTCGCATCTTTCGCTTGACCAAGCGCAATGTCCATAATTTCTTCAGTGATGCCATCAATTTTGATATCCATCTGTAAAGCATTGATACCATTTACTGTACCAGCCACTTTAAAGTCCATATCACCAAGATGATCTTCATCACCCATGATATCGGTTAAGACAGCAAATTCTTCGCCTTCTTTAATTAAGCCCATTGCAATACCCGCAACAGGAGACTTAATTGGCACACCAGCATCCATTAATGCCAAGCTCGAACCACACACACTGGCCATTGAACTTGAACCATTAGATTCAGTGATTTCAGAAACAACACGAACCACGTAAGGGAAGTCATCCATGGTTGGCATAACTGCTAACATACCGCGTTTAGCCAATTTACCATGACCAATTTCACGACGCTTAGGGTTACCAACCATTCCTGTCTCACCAACACAGTAAGGAGGGAAGTTGTAATGCAGTAAGAAGTTATCTCGCTTCTCGCCTTGTAACGAGTCAATGATTTGAGAATCACGACCAGTACCCAGTGTTGTCACCACTAAAGCTTGAGTTTCACCTCGTGTAAATAAGGCAGAACCGTGAGTTCGAGGAATAACACCCGTACGAATAGAAATAGGACGAACCGTAGTGAGATCACGACCATCAATTCTAGAACGAGAAGATAATACAGAACCACGAACAATGTCTTTCTCTAAGCTTTCAATCGCGCCTTCAACAGCACCGGCATTATCACCCTCAATCAATTGACCTTTGATTGCAGAACGAGCAGCACTTAATTTCGCATAACGATCTTGCTTGTCCGCAATTTTGTATGCAGCAGTTAAGTCATCACGACCCGCTGAAGAAACAGCATCCGCTGTCGCTTGATCTTTTTCAGGAGCAGACCAATCCCAAGGGGTTGCACCGACTTCATCAGCAAACTCTTGAATCGCAGTAATCACTGTTTGCATTTCGCTATGACCAAACATAACAGCGCCTAGCATGACATCTTCTGGTAATTCTTTTGCTTCTGATTCCACCATTAATACAGCATTATCAGTACCAGCAACCACAAGATCTAGCTGAGAATCTTCCATGTCAGATTGAGAAGGATTTAAGATGTATTCCCCATCTTTGTAACCAACTCGTGCAGCGCCAACAGGGCCGTTAAATGGCAAGCCGGAAACAGCTAACGCAGCAGAAGCACCAAGCATCGCTGGTACATCAGTGTCCACATCTGCATTCACAGAAATCACAGTACACACAACTTGTACTTCGTTAGTAAAACCTGCTGGGAATAATGGTCGTAACGGACGGTCAATGAGACGAGCAGTTAATGTTTCTTTCTCACTCGGGCGACCTTCACGCTTGAAGAAGCCACCAGGGATTTTACCGGCAGCATAGGTTCGTTCTTGATAGTTGATGGTTAACGGGAAAAAATCTCTCACAATTGAGTTATCTTTTACACCAACAACCGATACTAAAATGGAGGTGCCATCGATATCAATAATGACACAGCCATCTGCTTGACGAGCGATTTCACCGGTTTCTAACGTGACATTGTTGTCACCAAACTTAAATTGCTTTTTTACACGACTCACTGCATTAACCTTAAGCTTTTGCACCTAGGCACAAAGCCTAAGTGACTTTATGAAATTACCGACGAAGACCTAACTCACTAATAATCGTTTTGTACCTTGCTTCTTCCTTATTTTTCAAGTAATCAAGCAATTTTCTTCGACGATTAATCATACGAAGCAATCCCTGTCGGGAATGGTGGTCTTTTTTATGTTCTGCGAAATGTCCTGTAAGCTGACTAATACGCCCAGATAGTAGTGCAATTTGCACCTCTGGGGATCCAGTATCACTGTCAGAACGCTTATACTTACTAATTAACTCCGCCTTAGTACTTGTCTCTAAAGGCATAATCAAACTCCTGCTGAATCTCAAGAAATTAAGCCGTGTATTGTATATATCACGACTTATTAGAACAAGCTAAAAATGTATTCTTAGCTAATTTTCACAACAATGTACTCAGTTTAGTGACATTATCACCAAAATGACGCACGTTATGTTCGTAGTAATCGCTTAGGGGCTACCCGGCCATCACTTAAAATTTTACCAACACCAATAAACTCATCCACACCAAACATTCTGACAAGTCCTGCCGTAGGTGCATTAGCAATCTGCACTGGCTGCCCCTGTTTCATGTAAAAAGCCATGTCTGAAGACAAGTCTACTTTTGGTAAGTCGGCTAATGCCAACTCCATTGGTAGCAATAGTGAATCCAATGACTCATCACGCTCTCTCATTCCGCGCAAATCATCCAATGTATGGAACTGAGACTCATCCTGGAAAGGACCGACACCCACTCTATGCAATTCAATCGTATGAGCACCACACCCTAAGGCTTCACCGATATCCTCAACTAGGGTTCTAATATAGGTTCCTTTCGAGCACGTCACATCCAACTGAATAGTATCTTCAGTACGATCTAACACCGTTAACTTATAGATGGTCAAATAACGAGGGGGGCGCTCAACCTCTATGCCTTGGCGCGCCAAACGATATAAACGCTCACCTTTGTGCTTTAAAGCAGAGTACATTGGTGGTATTTGCTGCAACTCGCCTGTAAATGACTTAACCACCTCAGCAATTTTTGCTTCAGTATAGGCTTCGACTGGGCGCTCAGAAATAACCGCACCTTCCGCATCCGCTGTTTCCGTTTTTTGCCCTAATTTCGCCCTAACAACATAACGCTTAGTCGCATCTAACAAGAAACTGGTGACCTTAGTCGCCTCACCAAAACAAATCACTAATAACCCACTCGCAAGAGGGTCAAGACTTCCTGTGTGACCTGCCTTTTTAGCATTAAAAAGTCTTTTCACGACTTGCAAAGCATCATTTGAAGACAAATGAAGGGGTTTATCTAATAAGACAATCCCCTGGATATTTCTATATTTGGACATCGCTCTATCCAGAATGCTTTTGCTGGTCGTCACTGACTGCTGCAGCAATGAGCTTTTCAAGCTGATCGGCTGTATCAACCACACGATCATAAAAGAAGCGGAGCTGAGGAACAGAGCGCAGCCGCATGCTATGACCTAACTCTTTACGCAAAAAACGGCTTGCCTGACTTAGAATATCTTCAGATTCAGCAATACCTTTATCATCAATATCACCCATCAAACGATAGTAAATTTTAGCATAAGAAAAATCTCGGCTTACATTAACCTCACTAATGGTCAAGAGTGCTAATCGAGGGTCACCAAGTCGGTCCCTTATGAGTACCGATAACTCTTTTTGAATTTGTGATGCAACTCGTTTGGAACGATCAAATGCTTTAGCCAAGAGACTGATAACTCCTACAAGGTTCTAGCAATTTCATTGCGTTCAAATACTTCAATTTGATCGCCAGGTTTCACATCATTGTAGTTCTTAACACCAATTCCACACTCCATACCCATTTTCACGTCACTCATATCATCTTTAAAGCGTCTTAATGATTCTAAAACACCTTCATAGATGACCACATTGTCACGTAACACACGAATTGGAAGGTGCCGACGTATTGTTCCCTCAATCACCATACTGCCCGCAATTGCACCAAGTTTAGAAGATTTATACACTTCCCGTACTTCAGCAAGGCCAACAATCTCTTCACGCACTTCAGGTGATAACAAACCACTCAACGCTTGCCTAACATCGTCAATGGCTTCATAAATCACACTATAGTAGCGTAAATCTAACCCTTTCTCGTCTGCTAATTGCCGTGCAGAAGCATCAGCACGAACATTAAAGGCAATAACAATACCACTAGATGCTGCCGCTAAATTAATATCAGACTCACTAATACCACCAACACCTGCTGCCAGCACTTTAACAGCAACTTCATCCGTCGAAAGTTTAGTCAGTGAATCTTTAATCGCTTCAACACTGCCCTGAACATCCGCTTTAATTAAGACATTCAGCACCGAAACCTTCTCTGCCTCTAGATTGCTAAAGATATCTTCAAGTTTCGCAGGTTTACTGCCCACTAAGTGTTTATTACGTTCGTTTTCACGACGTTTTTGAGTAATTTCTCGAGCTTGCCGCTCATCAGCGACAGCATGTAAATCATCACCGGCACAAGGCGATGCAGACAGACCAAGAATGACCACTGGAATAGAAGGGCCAGCTGTATCAATAGACTGACCAGTCTCATCGAACATTGCCCTCACCCGGCCATATTCTTGTCCACAAAGAATAACATCACCTTTGTTTAACGTACCTTTCTGCACAAGAATTGTTGCAACAGGTCCACGACCCTTGTCTAAGCTAGCCTCAATAACCGTACCGCTCGCTCGACCATCAGCAATACCTTTCAACTCAAGCATTTCAGATTGAAGTAAAATCGTATCTAACAGAGCATCAACCCCTTCACCCGTTTTTGCTGAAACATTCGCAAACATAACATCGCCACCCCATTCATCGGGCACAACTTCATAACCGGCTAATTCTTGTTTCACTTTTTCAGGATCAGAGTCTGGCTTATCAATTTTATTAACGGCCACAATCAAAGGAACGCCAGCAGCTTTAGCGTGCTGAATAGCCTCTTGTGTTTGCGGCATCACACCATCATCGGCAGCAACCACCAAAATCACGATATCAGTCACTTCTGCACCGCGAGATCGCATTGCTGTAAACGCAGCATGTCCCGGTGTATCAAGGAAGGTAATCATCCCTTTTGGTGTATCAACATGGTACGCACCGATATGCTGGGTAATACCACCAGCCTCACGATCCGCAACACGAGACGTTCGAATATAATCGAGTAAGGATGTTTTACCGTGATCAACATGCCCCATGATAGTGACAACTGGCGCACGAGGGACTTTTTGACCGCTATCCGCATCATCAAATAATTTTTGCTCAGCACAGTTATCAACTTGAACGACTGCAACGTGACCTAACTCCTCAGTCACTAACATGGCAGTATCTTGGTCTAGAACATGATTGATCGTCGCCATGGTGCCCATTGTCATTAACTTTTTAATCACTTCTGCCGCTTTAATCGACATCCGCTGAGCAAGTTCAGAAACCGTAATGGCTTCTGGGACAGCTATTTCTTTAGTAACAGGCTTAGTCGGTTTTTCAAACTGATGCTCACTCGCCGCCGCCACTTTTAATTTTTTCTTCTTCCGCTTTGCCCCACGTGATTTAGAGCCATCATCCTCGACAAAGTAGTTTTTTCGACCTTTTTGCTTAGGTTTAGGCTTACCCTCAGGAACACGACGTTTTTCTTTTTCATCTGGCTTTTTAGCAGCAGGAGGGGCCGCTTTAAAGTGCTTCTCTTTTTTCTTTTCTGTCGACACTTCAGGTTTAACGTCAACTGGCTCAGGTTTGGTCTCAACAACAGGCTCGACACTGCTAACAGTCTCAGCAGCAACAGTCTCAGCTTTTGGCTCAGGTGTTATCCCAGCTTCTTCCACACGAGCTAACTCAGCTACTTTTTCCGCAGCATCATTTTCTAATTTTGCTGTTTTATCGGCTTCTTCCTGTGCTTTCTTTTCTTTCTGAAGCTTCACTTCTGCTTCTTGCTCAGCTTGGACTTGCAACGCTTTTTTCGCCGCTTCTGCCTCTTTCAAGACATCATCATTACCTTCACTCGCCTCAGAGCGCTTAACATACGTTCTCTTTTTCCGCACCTCAACATTCACTGACTTAGAGCGACGTTGACTAGGGTTAGACTGAACCAGCTGACTCTTAGTTTTTCGTTTTAAAGTGATTTTTTTAGGCTGATTTTCTGTCTCGCCATCTTTTCCATGGCTTTTACGCAAAAAGTCTAATAGCTGCTGCTTATCAGAATCACTAATTTTGTCATCCGGTCCGCCAGCGGTTATCCCGGCGTCACCTAACTGACTTAATAGACGGTCTATTTCAATACCGATTTTATCAGCTAATTGTTTAACTGTTACACCACTCATAGTAATTCCCTTCGCCAGTTATTCGTCGAACATCGGCGCACGTGCAGCCATAATCACTTCGCCAGCAATTTCTTGCGTAATACCTTCAATGTCCATCAACTCACCTACTGACTGGTCAGCTAAATCTTCCATTGAATGTATTCCTGCATCTGCAAGTTTGTCGGCTAAGGCTTTATCCATTCCTTTGACAAGCATAATATCAGATGATTTAGCACCACCTTCACCACCCTCTTCAAAAGCAATCGCTTTCGTCAGCAAAATATCTTTTGCCTTATTCCTTAATGCATCTACTATCTCTTCATCAAACTCTTCAATTTCTAAGAACTCAGCTTCAGGGACATAAGCAACTTCTTCTAATGTTGAAAACCCCTCCTCAACTAGAATCTGAGCAACTTCTTCATCAACATTGAGCTGATCAACAAACATATCTAACGTTTTTTGTACTTCTGACTCACTCTTTTCCTGCGCCTGAGTTTCAGTCATGACGTTTAAGTCCCAACCGGTTAGCTCACTCGCTAACCTGACATTTTGGCCGCCACGACCAATTGCCTGTGAAAGACTAGATTCATCAACAGCGACATCCATGGAGTTTTTCTCTTCCTCCACAACGATTGAGCGAATTTCAGCAGGAGACATCGCATTAATAACGTACTGAGCAGGATTATCATCCCATAAGATGATATCGCAACGTTCACCACCAAGCTCATTAGTCACACTCTGAACTCGTGACCCCCGCATTCCGACACAAGCCCCAACAGGATCAATCCGAGAGTCAGAAGTAACCACAGCAATTTTGGCTCTAGACCCTGGATCTCGTGCTGCTGCTTTAATTTCAATCAGCCCTTCACCAACCTCAGGCACCTCTAAGCGGAACAACTCAACAATCAGCTCTGGTGCAGTACGGCTCACAAATAACTGAGGACCACGCATTTCTTGGCGAACATCCTGTAAATACCCTCTAAGCCGATCTCCAAGACGGATGGCTTCTCGAGGAATTAATTGATCTCTACGGATAACGGCTTCTGCATTACTACCAAGGTCGATATAAACATCGCCTCTTTCTATACGCTTAACAACACCCGTAATCAAGCTGCCTTTTTTATCTAAATAAGCTTCATACACCATGACTCTTTCAGCTTCGCGAACTTTTTGAACAATCACTTGCTTTGCTGTTTGAGCGGCAATACGTCCAAAAGCGACTGATTCCATTGACTCTTCAATGTAGTCACCAATCGCAATTTCAGGCTGTGTCTTCTGAGCATTCTCTAGTGTAATTTGTGCATCCGGAAACTCAACGCCACCACCATACTCTTCATTGGGCTCAACAACCGCCCATCTCCTGAACGTTTGGTAGTCACCCGAAGTGCGGTCGATATTGACACGTACCTCTATATCATCAATAGTGCGTTTTTTTGTTGCCGTTGCTAACGCAGTTTCGATTGCTTCAAAAACAATACTTGGCGCAATTCCTTTCTCATTAGAAAACGCATCAACAACTAATAAAATTTCTTTGCTCATTTCGACACCTAATACACTGGTACAAGTTTGGCCTTATCGATATTATCGATAGACATACAGTACACGTGATCCTCATCATCCATAATGTAAATATTATTATTTTCAGTTTTTTGTATTTTACCAGCCACTTTGACGCGACCTTCTACTTTTTGTGCAAGCCAGACTTTTGCTCGTTGACCAATAAATCGTTCAAAGTGCGCTACCTTGAAAAGCGGTCTATCAACACCTGGAGATGAAACTTCAAGGGTGTACTCACCATCAAAAGGAGACTCCACTTCGAGAATACCGCTAATTTGATGACTGACACTGGCGCAATGATCAACACCTATCCCACCTTCTCTGTCAATATAAAGGCGTAGAACACTAGACTGCTGGCTTTTAATAAATAGCACTGCTAACAACTCGAAACCTAATGCGGTTACAGTTGGTTCAAACATTTCCTGCAATTTCTGCGAAACGTGCCGCATAAATTATAAAACTCCAAAAACCAAAAATGGGCTAAATAGCCCATTTCAGATACTGACCAAACTAAGGCCTGAATTGGTAGCGGGGGCAGGATTTGAACCTACGACCTTCGGGTTATGAGCCCGACGAGCTACCAAGCTGCTCCACCCCGCGACTGAGGCGCCACATTCTACTGAGTAGTACAGTAATTATCAAGACAATAGTCTGTAAAGATTGATCAAACCTAAATTAATTCATAATTTAACCAATACCAATACTATTCTGACACCAAATTATTAACTTCTCTGGAAACAGTCCGAGCATCAATATCACAAGCCCATTCAAACTAAACACAACATGGGTATCTAATTTAACACTGATTTCAGACGTATCTTCTGGTGCATCAAAGTACATCATCTTAATAATTCTCAGATAGTAAAAAGCACCAATTACTGAGAAAAGAACCGCGACAATTGCGAGCCAGACGAAACCTTCATTAATGACAGCTTGTAACACAGCAAATTTGGCATAGAAACCTACTGTAGGGGGCACTCCTGCCATTGAAAACATCAGGATCAACATGAGTAGTGCATACCAAGGGTTTCGATCATTAAGCCCCTTCAGGTCATTAATGTTTTCAGCTTCAAACCCTTTTCGACTTAAAATCAATAACAAACCAAACACGCCCATTGTCATCAGTGTGTAGACAATGGTGTAAAACATGGACGCAGAATAACCTGCTTCATTGGCAGCGATAACACCGAGTAACAAGAAACCAATATGAGAAATGGTTGAATAAGCCAACATTCGCTTAATGTTTGTCTGAGCGATAGCAACAACGTTACCAATAGCAACTGAAGCCACAACTAACAACATCAGCATTGGTTGCCAATCAGTCGCAAGCGCACTCATGCCGTCAACCAATAGACGCATTACCAGCGCAAACGCGGCTATTTTGGGC
>Ga0233435_1001087_pt1 | contig 27710 bp, 27 predicted proteins | sample SI_122_August201_3_FD_182735 | JGI IMG/M metagenome (GOLD analysis project Ga0233435, IMG submission 182735) | Seawater microbial communities from Saanich Inlet, British Columbia, Canada - SI_122_August2016_135_MG | ecosystem: Environmental > Aquatic > Marine > Inlet | place: Canada: British...
ACTACCCGGGGGGGGGGGGAGCTAGCGGCCTCCCTGACGGGAGGGGTAACAGGTCTGAACGGTTACAAGCTATTATTTCCCTTTTATGTTTCTAGAAATGGTTTTGTCCCTGTTGCAAGGTTGCAGAGATACTACCCACCTACAATAAAAAGTTTCACGGTGCCCGTTAGCTTTATGGGCATCGACCAATTCCCTCTCATGGGAGTGAGTGATCTGCTATGAATATTGATGAAATACCGATAGGTGAAGCACCGCCCTGGGATATTAACGTTATCATTGAAGTACCTTTTGGCCGGGAGCCGGTGAAATACGAAATGGATAAAAAATCAGGTGCGCTGTATGTAGACCGCGTTATGCATACTTCAATGCGCTATCCCTGTAATTACGGGTTTGTGCCCCATACACTTTCCGAGGACGGTGACCCCATTGATATTCTGGTGGCTTCCCCGGTAGAGTTTTTGTCCGGTTGCATTGTCCGTTGCCGACCTGTCGGGGTTCTAGAAATGAAGGATGAAAAGGGGGAGGATGAAAAAATTCTAGCCGTTCCGGTTGATGCGCTGAACCCTTATTACGCGGAAGTAAAAGAATATTCCGACTTGCCTGAAATCCTGCTGAACCAGATTTCTCATTTTTTTGCCCACTATAAAGATTTAGAAGCAGGGAAATGGGTTGAGCTGGAGGGTTGGGAAGGTGCAGAGCATGCCGCCGAGCTTATAAAAAAAGCCGTTGAACGAGCATCTTCTTAACGGCTTGGCCCCCAAAGTTAATTCCTGCCTTTCTCCCGATTTCCGGGACTTAGAAAAGACTTTGAAATAACAAAAATATTTTTGGTTTCAACCAAAGAAAACTTCGGTTTCTATAGTTTCAGCTAACTTAAAAAACTACCGGTTGAACCGCCGATCTTATAACCCCTTGTTTATTTAGGTCTAGTTGGGGATTTTTTGGAGATGAATGTTTTGGCATCAATAATGCTCTATTAAAAGTAAAGGCGAATCAATAGAGGGAGGCTGGGCATGAATAATAAACCTGATTCACACGATTTACTTTTGGAAATATTGATGGCGGAAATTGAGACGGTTCTTGTGAGTTCGGAGAAAATTCAATCTCGATTCAGACAAATTTCTAATATGGGAATTTTGGAGAACATTGCCCATAAAACTTTCGGTGCCACTCTGGGAGATTTGGCCAAGGCGATTTTGAATGGTGCGGATATTAAAGATTCTCTTCCCAAACAAAAGCAGGAACAGAGTTCTTCGGAAAATAATTCCATTTCTGAACGCCAGGAATTATTACCACAGGTTGCCAGTGGGGAGGATTCTGTAGGTAAAGATAAACCCTGCCAGAACGAAAATACCTGTGAGGAGACTAAGGGCGAGAACCACTGCCTCAATCAACAGGTCGATGGCAAGAAACTCAGCCCTAACGAAATAAGGTTCCAGGAATATTTAGAAAAAAACTTTAATGAAGGAAAATGGTTGGTGAAGGCAAGAATTTATTACCCCAGCTATTGTTCCGAAACAGAATAGCCCTCAGAAAAACGGGGGTGAGTACCCCGCATGCAGATTGTTTTATTTTGGTTTTCCTGTTTAAAAAGGCAGTTTGAATCCGCCGGGAAGGGACGGCAGGCCCTTGGATTTTCCCAAACCGTCTGCACCGCCTTGAGCCTGACCCAGCAACCCATCGTAAGCAGAGCCGCTATCATTTAGAGTTTTGTTTTGGCCCAGCAGGCCGGATAGTGAACCGTCAGCGCCAGAGAGGACATCCCCGGTTTGAGACTGGATGGCGGACATCAGGGAGCTTTCGAAGCCTTTCATTTTATCCCCAATGACATTCTTGATGGCTTTAGAGATGATCTCCGAAAGATTCGATTTTATATCCAGCTGATAATTTTCTATCGTTCCACTGATTCCGACAGAAATATTTATCCGGTCAATCGTTGATAGCGACTGGGCGATGGTGTTTGCCAGCTCGTTGCCTTTTTGTTCGGGAATGGAAAGCGAAACGTTGTCCAGTGCGGCTTTAAAATTCCCATTCAAATTGTTTTCATCGGTGATGGTTAATTGTCCGGTGACTGCTGCGGACCCGCCTTTTAGCTCTTGAGTTCCGGTATTTTTCAGGCTGAGTCCCTGAACATCCAGAACCAGCTTATCTTGCGACTGTGGGCCGGTTTTGTCCATCATGACGTCCAGGGCAAAAGAATTAAACACTTCGTTTTTGCTCGAGTGAAAATTCATCTGCGCGGGTTTTCCATATACTTTCTGGTTGTCCGACAAATCTTTCACTTCGCCTTTCACTTCCGTGTTGAAGAGAATTAATGACAAGTCACCATGTCTGAGCAGAAAATCAGGATAGGGCGAAGCCTTGGCAAACGAAATATCTATTCCCTTGCCGCGAACGTATTCCTGTTCTTCCGGGCTTTTGCCCCGGTTCAGGTAGGGGCTGATCATTTTGTAAGCTTTCCAAGCTTTGTCGAGTTTTTCTTTCAAGGGACCTTCCAGCATTGAGCCGAGAATGTTTTTGCCGCCTTCCGGATTCATTGAGTATTTATTTTTCAACCGTTCAAAATCTTTTTGCGGAAGATTTTTTAACTCGGCAACCTGCTGTTTCGCCATTTGCACATCTTTTTCTAATTCGGATTTCATCGAGGTAATGCGATCGATTTGACTCTGGATATCTTTTTGCAGAGTTTGGAATTCTTTCAGAGCATTAGGGATATCTGCCAGGTTTCCTCCTTTGACTTTATTTTGTAACTCTGCCAACTTCTTTTTGGTTTCTTCCAGAGCGTTGGGATTGAGATCGGTTGCGAACTTGTTTTCCCATTTGGCTTTTAAATCATCGATGACTTTTTTTGCCCGGTTCCCGGCTTCCAGAGTCTCCAGTTTTTCGGACTTGAGGATTTCTTCCGGAGATTTCATGCTCAATCCGTCCAGCCCACCTAGTCCGGGAAGGCCAGTTTGGTTGGCGGAGTTTTCCTGCTTTGACCTCTGGGTGGATTCCACCCCATCCGGTAGTTCAGCGGGTTGGGTCCGTTTCTGATTTAATCTTATGCCGTGGGCCTGCAGTTCATCGATGATTATTTTCCGGGAGATGGCCTGGGCTCCATCCAGATCCAAAGACAGGTTCTCAAACTGGAGCAGGTTTTCCATATTATTGTCCGGGTTGGCGACTTCAATTCCGGTCAGGGCAACGGATTGCGCAAATAATGAAGTCGACAGGGAAGCAATATCGATCTGGGTTTTTGCTGCCATCGAACCTTTTTCTTCAATGCCTCTTTTGATCATGCCATCAAGAAACAGAATAAGAAAAACTCCAACCAGACCACCGATTAAAGCAAACGCTAAAACTCCCTGCCAGCGGAAAAGTTTCATGATCCGCCTCCCGAGAAAGTATCGAATGCTTTGGCCAGTTTGAGAGATTTGAACAGAGGTACTTTTTCAAGCAGGTCTTTCAAGCGTTCACGGTATTTTCGTATGAGAACGTTGATGAGAAAAAACAGGGGCACCGCAGAAATCAGGGAAAAAATCAGGCTCCCCATCACTAAAGTGTTGTTCAGTCGGTCGAACAGGAACAGGGAATTGCTGAAGAATCCGTTCCAGAATTCCTGCATTCCATCCGAGGTCAGAACTGCCAAACCAATTTGATGAAAAAGGGGATCAAGAATATATGCGATGCCGGAGAAAAAGAAAAACCCGACGAGCAGAAGAGCGAAATTCAAATTGATGATAAATGCAAGAAACAGGAGGACAATATTGTGCGGGGTCCACAACGGCATCAGGCCGATGATGCCGCCAAACGCCAAACCGAGGCTGAGCTGCCAGGGTTTTTCGTTGGAGTTTAAAGCTTTGAAAACTTTTAGAACTTGCCGGATCATAGAGCGACTCTCCTTTTGCCTAGTATAAGGGAAGACTGTCACAAGTCCAGTATTACGTTGGCCAGCAGGAGTTTCTGCGCTAGCTTTTCTGATAAAGATATTTGACAGTTTCTAAAGAAGGATAATCGGCTTTTAAATTTTCCAGTAATAAAGTGAGGGCAATGGATTGTTCATCGCTCATTTCGTCCCGGTTTCCTATTACGCATACTCCGATGCTGGATTCATCCAGCTCCGGATGATGGGACCCTGTTTTGGAAACGTGCCTTCCCATCAAAGTTGTACCCTCTGTAGTGATGATGAAATGGAAACCGATTTCAGATTCTCCTTTCTCCAGGTGGGATTGCTTGATTTGCTCATAGGTGGGTGAATTTTCTCCGGTGAAATGGACCAGCACAAAATGTGTGTCCTGCCTTGTTTTTAAATCGTCATGATTCATGGTCTACTTCTTTCTGCCAGGGGTTATATTGTATTATAGAGCCGAAAGGCTAAATGAATAGCTTGAAATAAACGGTCAATGCATAAGAGAGCTGATTTATGAAAAAGCGCATTTTAATTGTGGGAGGAGTGGCAGGTGGAGCGACTGCGGCGGCGCATGCCCGAAGATTGTCGGAGGATGCCGAGATTATTATTTTTGAACGCGGCCCGTATGTTTCCTTCGCTAACTGCGGTCTTCCTTATTATGTTGGTGGTGAAATCCCGGAAAAAGAGGACTTGCTGGTTCAAACCCCGGAAGGATTACGATCCCGATTCAATCTAGAAGTTCGAGTGCTGTCCGAGGTGATTGAGCTGGACCCATCAAAAAAACGCATTCTGGTTTGCGACCTGAAATCTCGTCAGGATTGCTGGGAAAGCTATGATGATTTGATTATTTCTACAGGTGCCAGTCCTCTAAAGCCGCCAATTCCTGGAATTGACCAGGCGGGACTTTTTTCTGTTCGTGGAATTCCTGATGTGGAAGCCATACTTCAGTGGATCAGCGAGAAGAAAGCCACCAGGGCGGTGGTGGTCGGGGGCGGTTTCATTGGCCTCGAAATGGTGGAGCAACTACATAAAAAAGGGTTGCAGGTTACCCTGGTTGAAGGTTTGCCTCAGGTAATGGCTCCTCTGGACCCAGAGATGGCTGCATGGCTTCACCATGAACTTAACTCCCGAGGAGTTGAACTTCATTTAAGTGATCCGGTTGCTCGTTTTGACAACCCCGAACCCAATACGAAGCAGGCCACTGTGGTTGAGTTAAAAAGCGGGGCACGTATTCCTGCTGATGTAGTTATACTCGGCATAGGAGTTCGACCCGAGTCGGAATTAATCAAAAATGCGGGCCTGGAAATCGGCAGCAAAGGTGGAATCAGAGTTGATGATGATCTTCGAACCAGCGATCCACATATCTGGGCAATAGGCGATGCGATTGAGGTGCGAGATTTTATAACGGGAGAATGGGTGTTGGTTCCTCTTGCAGGTCCTGCGAATCGCCAAGGCCGGATTGTCGCTGAAAATATTTTTGATGGTTCGATGAAATATGCCGGGACCTGTGGTACCGCCATTTTAAGGTGTTTTGATATGGTTGCGGCTTGTACCGGAGCCAACGAGAAAACCTTGCAAAAACAGAAGATTTCTTATGATGCGGTTCATTTGCATCCGGCATCGCATGCGAATTATTATCCGGGGGCGCAACGAATTGCCATGAAAATCCTGTTTGATCCTGGCGATGGCCGATTATTGGGAGCGCAAATTCTGGGAAAAGATGGGGTGGATAAGCGCATTGATGTTTTGGCTACTGCCTTAAAGTCTGGCCTGACGGTTCACGATTTGGAAGATTTGGAGTTGGCTTATGCTCCACCCTTTGGAGCGGCAAAAGATCCGGTTAATTTGGCTGGCATGGTAGCTCAACATATCATGCAGGGAGAGATTCAAAACATTCAATGGTATGAAATTGCAACTCTGGATCCTCAAGTAACTACTGTCCTGGATGTTCGAGATGAAGATGAGTTGGAAGATGGGCATATTCCCGGATCATTTCATATTCCTTTGTCCCAGCTTCGTCATCGATTTGCCGAATTGCCGAAGGATCATGAGATCGTTGCCTATTGCCAGACGGGTCAGCGTTCTTATTATGCCTGCCGATTTTTGGCGCAAAGTGGTTTCAGGGTGCGAAACCTGACCGGATCTTATCGAACCTGGAAGATGGCGCATGATGGTAAATAAGACCTTAGGGATAGATGGCAGACAAACTTATAGAAAGGGCTCCGAATGGAAAAGAACATCAAATCTGTTTTGATAATCGGGCTTGGGCGCGTGGGGAGCCTGGCGGCAATTTTATTGGAGTCGAACGGATATCAGGTCACGGGTTTTGATACCAGCCCGGATGAGGATTATCCTTTCAAGGTGATTTCAGCAACGGTTGCGGATGAGCCCGTTCTTGAGGAGGCGATTGCCAGACACGATGCCATACTCACTTGCCTGCCGTTTCATTTGAATCTTGGGGTGGCAAAAAAAGTGCACCAGGCCGGGAAACATTATTTTGACCTGACAGAAGATGTCCCCACCACATCTGCTATTCGGGAAATGTCGGGATCGGCAAAGGGAATCATGGCTCCGCAATGTGGATTGGCTCCCGGATTTGTGGGAATTTGCGGGGCGCATCTTGCCGGGGGGTTCGAGCAGTTGCGCAGTATGGAACTCCGTGTCGGGGCTCTGCCACAGCATCCGCGTGGACTTCTTGGATATGCCTTCAACTGGTCTGCTGAAGGGGTGGTCAATGAATATCTCAGTGATTGCGAGGTTATTCGAGATGGGCAAAGGGCCAGTGTGCCTTCTATGGAAGGACTGGAGACCATAGTGATTGATGGCGTACAACTTGAAGCGTTCACTACATCAGGAGGGTTGGGTACTTTATGTGAAACTTATGATGGCAAGGTGATTAATTTGAACTATAAAACAATTCGGTATCCTGGGCATGGCGAGTTGATGCGGTTTTTCTTTAATGAGTTGTATATGAGGGACCGCAGAAATGAAGCGGGAGAAATTTTGGTTAACGCCAAGCCACCAGTTAAGGAAGATGTCGTTTACGTTCATGTGGCGGTAGAAGGGAGCAGGGAAGGCAAACTGGTCCGGGAAGAATTTGTGCGCAGTTATTTTCCCAGGAAGATAAAGGCTCGGATATGTAAGGCCATATCCTGGACCACCGCTTCTTCAGTCTGCGCGGTCATTGATCTGGTCTCACAAGGGAGCCTGCCGAGTCAGGGATTTTTAAAGCAGGAAGATATATCGTTGGAACTGTTTTTAAATACGCCGACCGGCCAGTTCTTTAAATAAACTTTAAAACCTTTGCTTAATTGATACCCCGGGTAACCCCGCTGGAGTTCCCGGACGTAGTTATTCCATCTAGGCCGCTGTCCCCAAAATTTCGTCCTATTGTGGAGTCGTGGGCATCGCCGATGAATTCCATGGAAAACCCGGTTCCACTGGAATCAACAAACACCACTCCCCAGAAACTCAGTTGACCGAGATTGTTATATTTTCTGGTAGAGTTTACTGTGGTTGCGTTGCCGGGACTTTCATTGACACCGACTGCTCTGATATTTCCAAACTGGGCCGAATCCTGGGTCAGGATCAGATGGGTTCGTGAGTCGGTAAAGGAGGAGTTGGAAGAATTAATAGTCGAATGCGAAACATTCACAATAAATATTCTATGGGTTTCTCCGGCATCAACAGTAAATATGGCAGCCCGGCCTGCCGAGTTATCAGGGACAGTGGTCATACCCAAGACTTCGAGAGTTACACCTATCTGGGTTAAAGCCGTATCCAGGGAAGGATGATTGACTGCCATAAAAGTATAACTATCATTGGGCACTGTCTGTGCATACGGGGACAATACGATCCTTGCTTTATCTTCCGTGGTGGGTACTACCACCACCTGGGCAAATACTGAGTAAGGCAGGAAAAGCCAGGCGATCAATACTCCAGGGAAAATTAAAATTTTATGAGGAAACCTGGAAAATATTTTTTTTCTTTTCTTAGTCATTTCAATTATTCAAATTAGAATTAATTCACTCCACTCACGGTGGCGGAATCGTCCATGCTGGGAGTCGCGGCACTGTCTTGCATATCACCGATAAACTCCATGGCAAATCCGGTTGTATTGCTTTCAATAATCACCGCTCCCCAGAAATTAAGCATGGTGATGTCTCGGCGACCAAAATTAAAGCCGACAAGTGCGCCCGGATTCGTTGCCACTGGTTCGACTCGAATATGCCCGTGCTTGAAATTAGTAGTTCCGACAATGAATCGTGCAGATGAGATGCTGGTCGAATTGATGGTCGAGTTGTTAGTCCGCACGATAAAAATTCTTTCAGTGCTCCCACCAGAAATAGTAAAGGTGATAGCGGTTCCGAAAGCGGTTAAATCGCTTTGAATGGCATTGATAACCATGCCAACTTGTGTAGCAATGGATGATAAAGAAGAATGAGAAACAGCAATGAATGAGTAGCTTGTTGAATCGGATTGCCAGTATGGGGAAATGACATGGCTTTTGTTTTCAATAGCCAAGGCAAGGTCCGAACGAGAAGACCAGAACGCGTCCACCATTAGAAACAAAACGATTAGAATGAGTATTGGAAACTTCATAGCTTTTTCCCAGGATTGCCCAACTATCCCATAGAATCTTTGTCGAGGCAATGATTTCATCAACAATATTGGTTCCGTCATTGCTCACGGAATGCCCTTAAAAAGGATATACCTGTCCTTATCAGGGCTTATCGGAGAAAAGTTGAATTACTTTAGCTTTTAATGCCTGAGGACAAGGATAGGCCTTGAGGAATTGAGCGTGCACCCTGCTCTCGGCGGCCCGATGGGTCCTAACTCATTTTATATCAAAGGGTTACGGCTATTTCAGTCAGGGTGTTTCGGCTAAGTATAGGTGTGGACCTTGATCTCAGGGTCTAATTGAGACCGCAGATGATTTTCAATGACACGCAGCGTGCCTCCTGTGGAACTGGGGCATCCCCCGCAGGCACCCTGATAACGGATCCGGACAATATCACCTTCCACCTCGATCACTTCCAGGCCTCCTCCATCGTTTGCCAGAGCCGGACGGATGGATGAGTCAAGAACAGCCTCAACGATGATGACCTTTTCATCATCGGCAAGATCGGGGTATGTTTCCGTATCAAAATCATCAAGAATGGATGAAGAAACTTCTTCGTCCCCGTCCTCATATTTCTTCAAATCCGCTTCGATAATATTTTTAATCTTGTCCTTAAAAATTACCCAAAGGTCAGCCGAGTTCAGGGTGACAGACACGAAGTTCTCGCGTAAATAGGCCCTGTCAACGATATCCAGGGCGAAAAGATTAATGGCAAAGGTGTCGGATTCCAGATAGCCATCAATGGTTTTGGAACCGGAATCGATCACTTTCCGGTCCAAAATAAATTTCACCGAGCTGGGGTTGGGTGTCAGTTCGATTTCTTCAACCGAAAACGTTTTAGGGTCGGTCTCTTGCATAATGGTTCCTTTAGTTGTTTAGTGATTTGCTTTCATGCTCAAAGGTAAGATGGGTTTCCGGTAACTGTGGTGCAAATAATCTTCGCGATTTCGCTATTATTCAGAATTCCATACCTTGACAAATAATCATACAGGTTTTATATTAAATATAAAGAGATATGTTTATCTTTTATTGGGTTTATTTGTTGAAATTATGTCGACATGCAAAATAATCACTCGTGCTGAAAGGGTTGAAAAATGGAAACGAGTTTGAGCATCAATGATCCGGTAAAGAGCTTTGTAAAGGATAATCCTCAATGTGCCAAAGTTTTTGAGGAATTGAATATCGATTTCTGTTGTGGCGGCGATGTGCCTCTTCTTGCTGCCTGTGAAGAGGAGAATCTGGAGCCGCACTGGGTTTATCAACGTCTGGTGGAGCTGCAACCAGCACCTTCAACCAGCGATCAAGATGTTTTGGATTTGACTCCGACTGAGTTGACCGAGCATCTCGAGTCCACGCACCATGTTTACCTGAAACAGGCATTGCCACGTATGACGGCACTGATGGATAAAGTGCATCAGGCGCATTCCTCCCGGCACCCTGAGTTGACACGATTGCAGAACGTGGTTGAAAGTTTGCGTGCAGACTTGGAGCCGCATTTGTTCAAAGAAGAACAGATACTTTTCCCTCTGATACGACAACTGGAAGCCGAATCTCCGGGCTCAAAACTGGAACCCGCACAAGGGCCGATCCGGGTCATGCGCTCTGAGCATGATGGGGCGGGGGAACTGCTAAAGGAAATGAGAACACTGACGAACAGCTATGCTGTGCCAGAAGACGGGTGCCAGTCATTTCAGCTTTTGTATGACGGACTGAAAGAACTGGAGGAAGACACGCATCTTCACATCCATAAAGAAAATAATATGCTATTCCCCCACGCCTAGTGGCCCTCTAGCGAGGGAGGCAATTAGGCAAGGGCTTAATTGAGCCGAGTTAACTCTTTGCTCGCGGACGTGACATTTAACCTTAGCTTTCGTGCCCCGAAGGGGTATAAAGCAATTGCATGCTGGCCCCACGCCTAGTGGCTAGTATTTCCCGCGGATATGTGAGGCGACTTCATTTGAATAAAAATCACTCAACGCCTCATGCGTGTCTGGGGTTAAGGAGGATAATGAGCTTGCGGCGCAATTATCCATCACTTGCCGAGGACTTTTGGAGCCGGGAATCACTACACTGACCGCCTCAAAATCAAGAACCCACCTTAATGCGGACTGGGACAGGGCCTGATTTTCCGGTACAAGTTTTTTCAGGCTATCAACCAGTTCCAGTCCTTTTTCAAAGGGAAGCCCTGAAAAAGTTTCTCCGACATTGAACTCTTGCCCGTCACGGTTAAAATTGCGATGATCGCTGTCAGCAAAAGGTGTGTTCCGGTTTAATTTGCCGGAAAGCAGGCCAGATGCGAGAGGCAGGCGGACAATGAGGGCCACCTGTTTTTCCTGAGCCTCCTTGAAGATGGATGCAATGGCTTTTTGCCGGAATATATTAAAAATGATTTGTAATGAAGCCACCCCTTCTTCTTGCAGGCAGATTTGGGCCTCTTCCATCGACTCCACGCTGAATCCGAATTGTTGAATTTTACCTTCCCGTTTCAATGTTCTTAGCCAATCAAATACTTCACCCCGTTCCAGCAGATCGGTAGGGGGGCAATGCACCTGGGTCAGATCCAGGCTTTCCATTCCCAACCGTTTCAGGGAATTTTCCGTGTGTTTGCGAAACTGTTCCAAGGAAAAATTATCCGGCCAGCCGGGCTGCGGGAACCTGCCGAGCTTGGTCGCGATCACCACTTCTTTAGATAATGTTTTTATAAACCTGCCGAGCCGGGACTCCGAAAGACCTTCGCCATAGCAATCGGCGGTATCAAAAAAAGTCACTCCATTTTCTACTGCGGTTGCCAGGACAGTTTCGGCGGTGGAATCATCCACATCTCCCCAATCCGCTCCAATCTGCCAGGTGCCCAGGCCAATTTCAGAAACCTTCCAGCCGGTACTACCAAATGTTCGGTAATTCATACCCGCCTCTCAAAAAAATGATAAATTGGAAGCATGACATCGCATTTGCTCAATCGCTTCTTTCATTCCGTTGGTCATAGCATTTTTCATTCATTAGCAAAAGGACTTTTCGCTTTGTGGGTGTTAACCGGTGCTTTGGGGTTACCGGCGAAATGGGCATGGGCCGTGGATTTCAAAACCTATCTTAAAGGTGCCCAGGCAGAAATTTCCCGGCACAAGGAAATCATTCGCGAAGACCCTCTGGATGCGATCTCCTATTTTGAACTGGGAAGAGCTTACCTCGCCACGGGCAGACATGAAGAAGAGGTGCAGGCCTATCTGGAGGCAATCAAACTCAACCCTAAATACCCTGCGGCGCATTACAACCTGAGCATGGCTTACGATTTGTTAAAGGATGGCCCCAACGCCATCAAGCATATGCTGCGAGCTCAGGAACTGTATTCCCAAAAAAGGAATCACGCCCGGATAAGAAACGTGCAACGCCAGTTAAAACTACTGTATTTAAAATATCAGGGCGTGCGATGACACCACAAAATCAGTAGCCTTCCGAAAAGGCAACTGGATAATATGAAAAAGGGTTTGCCTTTGATAGGGATTGATTTTTCGTAAGTTAACCAGCTCCGAACGTTAGTAGGGATTGATAATCGGCATAGAATTTTTTATAGTAAGGATAATGTTACTTTCTTTCGCTTCGGGGACGAAAGGCCACCATGTTTGTCGTTAAAGAATACCGCCAGGGGAAAAAGATTATACGCCAGGGTACCCATGGTACCAGTGCGTTCCTGATTAAAAAGGGAACGGTCGAAGTTTATCTGGAAGATGCCGAGGGTAACAAAAAAGTACTTGCTAAACTGAAAGAGAACGACCTGTTTGGGGAAATGGCGATGATTTCAACCTGCGAGCGTAGTGCAACAGTAATAGCCCTGGAAGATTGTGAAGTCGCTGTTCTTACCCGCGAAAAATTTCTCGCCCTCCCGGCTACCAGCCCCGCTGTTATACGTTTGAAGACGATCATGGCGGAACGCCTCAAAGATAAAAAATAGGTCATCAGTTCCCGCAAGTTTAAGAAACCCCTTGTTGAAGGCTAGTATTAAGGATGGAAAGAGATTTTGAACCGCTGAAAAACAGGCTCCGGATGATCTGCGATCGGTTGGATGAGGACGAGCAACTCTATTTTCGTCCTCTTATCGATAATTTCAAGGGACAGACCCAGGAGTTCCAGCGCATCATGCGTGACCTGGGAAAATTTGGCGAAAAAATAGGGGACGGAAGCAAATTCCAGGTCTACCGGGAAATTCAGCATCTTTTTGATGACGCGTTCCGAAAGAGCAGTTAATGAGTTCAGCCGTTCATCTTATTGCGCATGGCCGTGTGCAGGGGGTCTGGTTCAGGGCCGGCACCCAGGAACAGGCTTTGCAGCTGGGCGTATGCGGTTGGGTGAGAAACTGCCCGGATGGGTCCGTGGAAATTCATGCTGAAGGGGAAAAGGAAACCCTTGAGCAGTTTATCACCTGGTGCAGAAAAGGGCCGCCTGCGGCGCAGGTCTCTGACCTGGATATTGAATGGGTCGACCCACAAGGCCTAACCACCTTCAAAATCCGCCACTAGGCGCTACTAGCCGTAGGGGCGACTGGCAAAACTTTCACTGGTAGCCGTGATATTTATCCTCAGCTCTCGTGCCCCGCAGGGGTAAAAGATTTGTCTCGGCTTAATATGATCTTCCCCGTGACAAGGGGGACCGAGGGGGTTTGTTTTTTTAGACTTCCGCTTTATGATTTCTATTAAAGGATTGGTTAAAAAATACGACTCGGTTCTGGCGGTAGACGGACTCAACCTGGAGGTCCCCGCAGGGGAGCTGTTCGGTTTTCTCGGTCCTAACGGTGCGGGAAAAACCACCACCATCAAACTTTTAGTCGGTCTTCTTAAACCTTCTTCCGGAATCATCCGCATAGATGAAGTCAATCTGGAGCAGGACCCTATTCAGGTAAAAAAAATCATCGGCTATATTCCCGACCGACCCTTTCTTTATAATAAGCTCACAGGGTGGGAATATCTGGAGTTTGTCGCGGGCCTGTATTCCCTGGACCCGGACATCGCACGCGAGAGGGCGGAACAGTTCTTCGCTTTTTTTGATTTACAGGGATTCGCTCATGAGCTGATCGAAGGCTACTCGCATGGCATGAAGCAGAAGCTCATCATTTCCGGAGCACTGATCCACAAACCCAAGGTGGTTATTGTTGATGAGCCTCTGGTTGGGCTAGATCCTAAAGGCGCACGCCAAGTGAAACAATTGTTTCAGGATTTATGCGAAAATGGTACTACGGTTTTTATGTCCACTCATTCCATGGGTGTGGCCGAGGCCATGTGCCACAGGGTGGGCATCATCCAAAAAGGAAAAATGATAGCATTGGGAACGGTGGACCAGTTGCGTTCCCAGGCCGAACACCAGCATGGTGACCTGGAAGAAGTGTTTTTGAAACTAACAAATGACCCCTCTAGCGAGGGAGGTAATTAGCAATAACTAATTTTTTGCCTGAAAGAGGAGTGCTGTGATGAGTGAAGTCAAAAAATATATGAGCACGCAAATTTTTTCAACCAGCCCGGATAAATATGCCTATGAAGCGGTTGACGAAATGTACAAGAACAAAGTCAGTGCGCTTTTAGTCAAGGAGGGTGGAGAATATGTGGGGATCATCACAAAAACGGATTGGATGTTTCTGGTTTTAAAAGGGGAGTGTGATCCAAAACAAATGAAGATATCAGCCGTGATGACAAAACTTGAAAGCACCATTGACGAGAATCAAACCGTTGCCGAAGTCTGTGCCATTATACAAACAAAGAAGATTCGCCATGTTCCCGTAACCCGCAACGGTGAAATCGTGGGGATGTTTTCAGTGAAAGATCTGGAAAAATACTACCTGCAATTGCACAAAAAAACCGATTTTTAAATAAGTAGCCTTCCCTATCTGACCTACATGTAACCCGTTACCATTATCAGGCCGAAGAATCCAAATGCTCCGGCCAACAGATACAAGAAAGAGGGTACATCGACGACACGTTCCAAACAGGCTTCTTTGGGCTTGTCCGGATTGTAATAGACGGTCACCGTAGAGTTAACCGGATAGCGCGCATGGCGTTCTTCCGCCTGATTGCGGTCTGCCTCCCCAGTATCGATTCCGATGCGGATCGCATTTTCCCGGTAGGTTCGGCCCCGCACATGATACCTGTATTTGATATCTGCCCAGTAAACAGTGGTTGACGAGGTGGCGGAGGGCCCGCCGCCGGTTCCTTGAGCCATTTCAGAATGAATGATTTTACCCTCGACTGAAGGCCAGGAAAAGGTTTGCTTCATCTTGCGTTCCAGGTATTTGACATGGAGCACCATTGCGCCCCCTAACCCCAGAAACAAAATTCCCAAGTAGAATGACATGTCTCCTCGCTCTTTTTTTGAATAGCGGGGTCAATTTCAAGATGGAAAACGTAATAGCTTTCAAAACAAGGGTAAATCCACCTCATAAATTTTACCATATTGGACTGGCAAACTCTTGAGTGTTGCCATTTGCAGAGGGGAAGATCCAACACATAGCCCAGACATAAGAATTATGAAAATTTATAGAAAAACCAGTAGACTGATAATGTTGTCATAGCTGAAGGAGGGTTTTGAATAACCCTCTCACCTGAAATTTCTGGATCGAGGAATGGTGTGGAAAGTATCCGTTATCGCATTTTAGGGCCCGTCAGCATTGCCTTTTTGTTTTTCCTTGGGCTGGCAATATTTGGAATCTATTGGTTGCAGAAAAGCCATATTGAAAACAATATTCAATCCAGTCTTAACAGGTTACAAAAGTCCTTTGATCAGGAAATTAGTGAGGAAGCCGAACTTCTAGCTGGTTTATTGGACTTCATAGAAAAGGACCCAAGGCTGCAAAAAGCATGGCTTGCGAAGGATCGGGACAAACTGCTTAATCTGGCCCTGCCATTGTTCCAGGACATTCACTCCAAATACCGGGTTACACACTTCTATTTCATAGGGCTGGACAAAGTCTGTTTTCTCCGTGTCCATAATTCCCCACGCTTCGGCGACACTATTGAAAGGCATACTCTGGGTCAGGCGGTTATGGAGAAAAAGCAAGTTCATGGAGTTGAGTTAGGAAAGTTCGGCACATTAACCCTCCGAAGAGTACATCCCTGGCGGGTGGATGGGAAATTGATCGGTTACCTGGAAATCGGTGAGGAGGTCGAACACATTACGCAGGAGTTGTCTGACATCCTTAGCTTGGAACTTATCTTCACAGTTGACAAACATCAGCTTAAACGGTCTCAGTGGGAAGAAGGGTTGAAGATGCTGAACCGAGCAGGGGATTGGGACCAATTTCCCGATTTTGTCGTTATCGATTCCACGACAGACAAAATCTTCCCGGCACTCGGAGAGTATATGCAAGACCACGAATTCCATGTTCCACATAATTCTTCAGGGGCGCTGGGCAAACTGGAAATTTTTGGAAACCAGGAGACATGGAAGGGGGGCATTGTCCCATTGATCGATGCCCGGAACCATGAAATTGGTCACATAATTTCCCTCCAGGATATAACAATAGAAAAAAGCTCATTGCGAACCTTGTTGGTAACCCTGCTTGGGCTGGGGGGGATGATCGTTGCAGTTCTTGTCGCGGTTTATTCAAGATATATCGGGGGTATAGAAAAAAGACTGATCGCAGGTCGCCTGGGTTTGATTAAAGAGATAGATGAGCGAAAGCAGGCGGAGCAGGCCTTGCGAAAAAGTGAAGGAAGAATCCGGACGCTTTTTGAAAACATACCTCAAAAGATTTTTTATAAAGACAGGCAGTCTGTTTATATATCATGCAATGAAAATTATGCCCGAGATCATGAAATAAAGCCGGAAGAAATTGTCGGCAAAAGCGATTACGATTTTTTCCCAAAGGAACTTGCCGAAAAATACCGGGCTGATGATAAGGAAATCATGGAATCTGGGGCAACCCGTTGGATAGAAGAAAAGTATATTTGCCGAGGGATCGAATCCCTGGTTCAGACTGTTAAAACGCCTGTTTGTGATGACCAAGGCAATGCAATTGGGGTGTTGGGAATATTCGAGGATATTACCGAACGGAAAAAGACGGAGGAGGAAGTCCGCAAGTTGTCCCGCGCGGTGGAACAAAGCCCTGGAATCGTTATGATCACCGATACCGAGGGCCGCATTGAATATGTTAATCCGACTTTTATTAGAACCACCGGTTATTCCCTTGAAGAGGTCCTCGGAAAAAATCCTCGGATATTGAAATCGGGAGAAACCCCGGCCGGGGAATACAAAAAACTTTGGGAAACGATCACATCGGGTAAAGAATGGCGCGGAGAATTTCATAACAAAAAAAAGAATGGGGAGCTTTATTGGGAATATGCCACCATTTCACCGATTGCGGATGGAGAAGGTAAGACTACCCATTTTATCGCCCTTAAGGAGGATATTACGGAGAAAAAACAATCTGATGAAAAGCTCAAATTAGCTCAAAAAAGTATTCAAGCTTCAGAAAAATTATCGGGAATCGGTCGTTTAGCCGCCGGGGTAAGCCACGAGATATTAAATCCACTCAATATTATCTCTATTCATACTCAAATGCTATTGGAGTCCAAAAAAGATGACCAGTCCATTCAAAAATCTCTTGTTAAAATCCAAAATGAAATAAAACGAATTGAAAAAATTAATAAATCCCTTTTAACATTCTCCCGTAAAGGAACGCCTCAATCCAGAGAAATCAATATTGCTCAAGAATTGGAAACCGTACTGGATCTAGTCGAAAAAGATTTGAGCCTGGACAATATTGAGGTTGTAAGGGAATTTCCCACTCGGAAGGTTGAGGTGAAAGCCGATCCGGACGAATTGAGACAAGTTTTTTTGAATATTCTTCAGAATGCCAGGCATGCCATGTCTTCCAGCGGGACTCTAAGCCTGCAGGTTGAAAATGTTCAAATTGACGGGTTGGGTTATGGTCGCATTCGTTTGTCAGACACTGGTTGTGGAATAAGTAAAGAAAATCTAAAAAATATATTTGAACCCTTCTTCACAACCAAACCAGAAGGTGAGGGGACAGGGATGGGCCTTTCAGTCTGCCACACCTTGATTGAAAAAAATGGCGGAACCATTCATGTCGAGAGCGAAGAGGGGAAAGGCACTACTTTTTTTATTGATCTTCCTTTATTTGAAGCAGAGGAGGATAATGATTAGAAGGAAGGTTTTACCCGATGAAATTTTTTTAAGCCTTTCCATCGTTTTCCTTGGAGCAGATCTTATTTTTTCTGTGCTCTAAAGCTTTATTAATATCTTTCAGCAGATGGCTCAGGTCCACAGGTTTAGCAAGAAAACCAAAAGCTCCGTTTTGCATACACTCTTCAGCAGTATTTAAATTGGCGACAGCAGTGACCATAATTACTTCTACATCGGGCGAGCGAAGTTTGATCATTTTTAAGGCTTCTTTGCCATTTAAATAAGGCATGCGGATGTCAAGGAGGATGCAGTAAGGGTCGAAGTCATCCAACTTCGCGAGCGCGTCCTCGCCATCGCTCGCAGTTTCAACTACGAATTGTTGAGCAGTTAGATAATCTTTAAGAGCTTCACAAACTTCCGCTTCATCATCAACAATGAGAATTCTTGAATAAAGATGTGGGTTGGTCATATCTTTTGTTTTGAAGGGCTTTTAAAATCATCAGTGCCATTATAGCATGGAAAAAAACTATTTTAAGATAAGCATATTGTGTTAATGGGCTGAAATTTATGAGGTTAGATTGAAAGCGAAACATAAAATCCTGGTGGTCGATGACGAGATTGAGTTCCTCGACTTAATGAAAGGGCTCATATCCCAGTGGGGTTACAATGTCATAACGGCCGAGAATGGTTTGGATGCCTCGGAGCAACTTAAACAAAGCAGCCCGGTTTCCCTAATAATTTCAGACCAAAAAATGCCGAAAATGAAGGGAACCGATTTTCTTCAGATTGCCAGGAAAATATCCCCCAACTCTCCCAGGATTATGGTTACCGCTTATGCAGATGCTGAAACAATGGAGGATTCTATTAATAGGGGAGAAGTTTTCCGGTTTTTAACCAAACCGATTGATATCCATCAAGTTCAAGAAGTCATTAAAGCGGGAGTGGCCCGATATGAATCCATCATTAGCCATCTTGAAGAAGATAAGAATAAAGATGAGACTATCCGAAAACTTTTACGGGGTGTTGAACAAAGTCCTGCTTCTATTATAATTACCGATAAAGATGGAAAAATAGAATATACCAACCCCAAGTTCACCCGATTAACCGGCTACACTTTTGAAGAGGTTAAAGGGAAAAACCCGAGGGTGTTAAAATCCGGGGAAATGTCCTCAGAGCAATACAAGGAATTATGGGAAACCATAATATCTGGAAAGGACTGGCAAGGAGAGTTTCATAATAAGAAAAAAAATGGTGAATGCTATTGGGAATATGCTTCTATTTCGCCCATTAGAAACCAAGAAGGCATTATCACTCACTTTATAGCAGTGAAAGAGGATATTAGTTCTTTAAAAGATACAGAAAAACAATTGAGAGAGGCCAAAGAGAAAGCGGAGGCGGCAACCAGGAAAAAAAGTGTTTTCCTTGCGCAAATGAGCCATGAATTAAGAACGCCTATGAACGCCATTCTTGGATACAGTGAACTCTTGGAAGAAGAGGCAGAAGAAAAAGGAATTTGCGAATTTATTCCAGACCTTCAAAAAATTCACTCATCTGGGAAGCATCTTCTAGGATTAATTAATAATATCCTTGATTTGTCAAAAATTGAAGCTGACCGGATGGAGTTATGCCTTGAAACCACTGAGTTAGAAAGCTTGGCTCAAAGGGTTAAAAATGTTATTGCCCCGCTAGCGGAAAAGAATGGAAACAAATTTGAAATAAAAATTGTCGAAAATCTTGGTTGTATGGCCACAGATCCCACCAAACTCCTTCAAGTTTTAATTAATATTTTGGGTAATGCCTGTAAGTTTACCAGAGATGGGAAGATAACCCTGAGTATAGAAAAGGTCGCTAAAAGTGGAGCCGATTGGTTTGTTTTCAGGATCGCAGATACTGGCATCGGCATGACACCAGAACAATGCTCCAGGATTTTCAAAGAGTTTGAGCAAGCGGATCCCTCGACAACAAAAAATTACGGAGGCACGGGATTGGGGTTGGCTATCAGTAAACTCCTTTGCCGAATGATGGGAGGAGATATAGAAGTTGAGAGTGAGGCAGGGAAGGGGTCCACTTTTACGATCCTCCTTCCGAAAAAAAAAGGCGGTTAACTTGCTCAGGAAGAGGAGGCCGGTCACTTTTTTTTCTTTTTAAACACCACTTCAACGGTTAGAGTTTTGGTGTCGCGTTGAAGTTGGAAGGTGGAGCGGTCGTCAAATTTTTTCTTGCCCAGTAGTTTCAGTACATCGTCCACTCCGGAAAGGGTTGTGCCGTCCATACTAAGTAGCAGGTCTCCATTTTTTATGCCGGCGGTTTGGGCGTTGGAGTTTTCTGCTACGAATTTGATACGCACCCCCTCCTTTTCCTGAACCAGCCGCACTCCCAGTTTTACTTTGTTATGACCGGGTACTTTGTATTCCACTTTCCAGGCATAATCGGAAGCGTAAAGTGGGATGAAGACTTTCTCTACCTCCATTTCCCGGTCTTTCAAGTCTTCCGGAATTTCGGTGATGCTGGGCTGAACGATGGAATAATTATGAGGCATTCTTCGATAAGCACGTTTGGGGATGCCGAATCCATATTGAATATGAAACCCTCCTGCAAGCACCACCAGCTTTTTGTCTTTATTGGCCGGGTTGCGCAAAAACTCGGACACGGTTTGGGCCATGGTTTCTTCCCACAGCAATAACATTCTATAAGGTTTTTCCAGTGCCGCGCTTTTGTGGCCGCCGAAAGCGGACATGGCGAAAGCCCGGTGATAGGTGTCGGTGTCATCTATTTCCGGGTACAGCGTGTCGCCGGGAGCCGGGTCTCCTGCGCGAAAAGTGTTTTCCACTTCACGGGTAGACTTGAGTCCGATCAACGGCAGGTTTTTGCTTTGGGCAAACTCGAAGATGGGTCGGTAGAGGTTGAATCCCTTTCCCCAGTTTGTGTGGAAGAGGTTTTTAAATTCTTTTTGTGGGAGCTGACCCTGGTGCCAGAGGTTTAATTTCTCCTGAGCCGAGCGGCGGAACATTTCCAGTCCAATAGCCAGTTGGTATTTTTCCGCTAGAAGCTGAATGATTTGCAACTGAACTTTGTGGGCTTCGATATTGTCGTGTGTTTCTCCGATGTAAATGACACGGGAGGCCGAAATGGAGTCTATCATCTGTTCCAGGCTGACAACTATTCCGGTCGGAAGATGGAGTATCTGGCCCATGCCAAGATTGCCCAGATCCCGGTAGGGAGACCCGTGATTGGGCACGGCAAATTCTTCGGAATAACCCTCGCGGGGGAAAACCAATAACCAGAATAAAAACAAGGTCGTCAGGATGATCCGAATGGTTTGGGTGACCGGGTTGGGGTTCATAAATTTGAGGTGTTGACTTTATGTGGGTTTTTGTTGATAATCACAAGCTTCATATTAAGATGGCTTTTCCGTAGATGACGGAAGCATTAATGCCGGGAATTCGCTAGCGAATCGTTATTTGAGCCATAGAAAAAGTTGTTCGTCCCGGCTAAAAACTCAGGGTAGGAGGTAAAGGTTTTTGATAGTAACAGTTTACCAAAATCAAGTTGAAAAAGCCTTAAAAGTCTTGAAACGACAAATGACCAAGGAAGGCCTGCTGAAAGAACTCAAACGGCGCCGATTTTACGAGAAGCCTTCCGTAAAGAAAAAACGAAAGCAAAAGGAAGCCAAAAAGAAAAGAAAAGCCGCCTTGCGCCGTATGCGCTCCTACAACCGGCTTTAAGTTTCATCGTATTCTTTTTTGTCCTGCGTTAAAGGGTGTCGGTTCTACCCTTTGGTTGCATCCCGCAATTTTTTCTGACGTAAATTTTCATAAAAGACCACTGTGCTGGCTGATGCCGCGTTCAGGGATTCCAATTGGCCTTGCATGGGGATCGTGAGCGTGACGTCGCAGGATTTTTTCAGCAAAGGCCGAATGCCTTTTTCCTCTCCTCCAATAACCAGTGCCGATGGAGTATTGAACTGGTACTGGTAGCATGGTATTTCCCCATCGGGCACGATTCCCGCGATCCAGAACCCAGCTTCTTTGAGTTGTTCGATACAACGGGTCAAATTAGTCACCCAGGTGATCGGCAAATGTTCAATGGCTCCCGAGGAACATTTCGCAACGGTTTCATTCAGGGCTGGTGACCCGTGTTTGGGCAGAATCAGCCCCTGAATGCCAAGAGTCTCCGCAGAGCGGATGATTGCTCCGAGGTTTTGTGGGTCCTGAATTCCATCCAGAATGACGAGCGTAGGCAGCGAAGTTTTTTGCAATGCAATTTCAATCAGCTCTTCCAGTTCCAGAGTGGCAATGCGGGAAAAGTACCCGGCGAGGCCCTGATGAACCTGGTTGGGGAACTTTTTCTGAAATGTCGCCTTGGGCAGGGGTTCGATAAGAATTTGTTTTTCCTGAGCTAACTTGATCACAGCCTGGATGCGTGGAGGGGTTTTGCCCTGTTCCACAAACAGTTTGTAGCAGTGTCGTCTAGAGGCTAAAAGAGCCTCTCTAACCGGATTGATTCCAACAATTAGAGTTTGTTCTGGTGGTTTCATAGTAGATAAAATGAAAATGTGTCCTGAAAGGGTGTTGGGTTGATGGGGGTTTTTGCTGGACGAACAGCCCCAAATGATCTATAACAGTATGAAAACAATGGATTTATCCGACGAGATCTATCGGTGATCCTTACGCGTTCGCGAAATGGTTTTTACTCATTTTCCTCAAAAATATTTCTTACCTGCGAAAAAACCGCGAAGGCTATTTTAACCTTTTTCTGCAGTCCGTAAACCTTATATGGCGATTTCCCGAAAAAGGGTTATTTTCTACTCCTTGTTTACTTTAATTCTTGCGGTTTTTTCCGTTTTCTCCTTGGCGTATTACCAGTTGCGCAACCTGGGAGAATTTAAGGCGCTAGCCGTAGAGAATCTTGAGTCGTTGACCCGGCGGGAAGTGAAAATCGGTGAGGCGGAGATGGATATTGTCCGCGGCCTCAGCATTCGTCTAAAAGATGTATCGGTCAGGTCTCGAAAGGCCGAGGAGCCGGAGCTGACGGCACGCAGTGTTTGGGTTGTGGTCCGGTTACTGCCGTTACTGGATAAACGTGTTGAGGTCAAGAAAATCATTGTCCAGGGGTTGTCTCTCCAGATGGTCCGCGATGCCAAGGGGCGGTTCAGTGTAGGAGATGTGAAAAAGTGGATCACCCGGCCCGCCGAAAGCAACTTGTTCAAAATTTTAAAAGTCAGCCTCATGAACCAAGTCATGGTGGAAGACGGAGCTATACATTTTCAGGACTATTTCAACCGTTCTCCTGAAGACCCCCTCCCATTGAACCTGGAGCGTGTTTCTTTTTCCGTACGGAAAAATATTCTTGATTCACCATTTCAGTTCACCTTGAAAGGAGAGCTTCCTAATAGCGGGTCGCCCACTGCTTTCCAGGTTTCCGGGGCATTCGACAACTTCTCCGAAAACCAGGGTTTCACCGGTATTTCTATTAATGGCAAAGTCCGGGTCAATGAACTGAATGTTTCAAGTTTTCAGCCCTACTTGAAGAAGGTGTTGGCTAAAACTCCTCAGGATAGTCGGTTGTCTTTGGACTCCAGTTTCTCAGGAAATCTGGGTGGTGCTTTGAAATCTGAGGGCACGCTGAAATATTCCTCCAACTCGAATAAAGATCGCGCAACATTGAGAGATGCCCGTGTGCCCCACCGTGGCGGATTGGAGTATAAGGTCTCTCTTGATCAGGACTCAATTCATATCGAAGAATTGAAATCGGAATCGGGTCCATTTAAATTTGCTGTCAAAGGTTCTCTCAAAAACTTCCTTTCCAATGACCCTTCTGTATCCTTTGATCTGGCTGCTGATTCATTTTTGGTTGATAAAAGTATTGAGTACTTGCCGTTAAAGTTTTTTCCGGAGGAATATCATGCATTGGTGCAGTCCCGGTTTAAAAACGGTTCGATAAAAATAAAATCTTTAAAATTCGAAGGAAGCCTGGATCAGCTTCGGGAACTGGCGGAGGAAAAAAATCGGGGTCTAATTTCTTCAGAATTGGAAATGAAGCATGTGGACTGGCAGTCTCCCTTGCCGCCGTTGCAGAATGTGACGGGGACTTTCAAGGTGAATAAGGGGAATACCTCCCTGCACATCACCAAAGCCCGATATGAAAACCAGCCCATCAGCAATGTGCATGGAACCATCAATGATTTCATGACGCGGCCCATGGTGGATCTTAAAGTTGAAAACGAAGTAGAGATGAGCCCATTTCATGGGACTCTCAAACGGATTTTCAAGGGCCACCCTTTGTTCGATTCCATTGCGGTCTACGATAAGTTTGAAGGAACAGCAAAAGTCCGCTTTAACGTAAAAGGACCGCTTGATGATTTTGACAGGCTGGCGATCACCGGAAGGATAGGTCTTAATAATGTTTCACTCAATGAGGAAGGGTTTGAGCCACGGCTGGAAAACCTCAATGGAAATATTATTTACTCCCATATTCCAGAGGTGACCAAACGCAAGGATGACTACTGGATTCCGGTTATCAAGTATGACAACCTTTCGGGCAATTTTTCCAAAAGCTCTTTTTCAGATATGAATGGGGAGATGGGTTTCAGCAATGGAGAACCCCTGGAAAAAATGTCAGCGACTTACAAAGTAGCTTCCAGCGATTTGAGTCATGTCTTGTCCGATGATTCTGAAGATGCCCTGGTGGGTTTGAAAGAGGGGCTGGATTTTATTTCCGGTGAGTTGGTTCTGAAATACCGGTCGCAGGGCAACCCGGCCAAGCCAGAAACCGAAAAGGAGTGGGGGAAAATAGAGTTGAAAGACTTCTCTATGAAATATCCAGACCGGTTGATGGCGATGATGGACTTGAACGGCAATATCTCCTATGGAGATGGAAAGATAAGGCTGGAGAACCTGAACGGTCGGTATGGCGATTCTCCTGTTCAGTTAGAAGGGGAAATCGACCGTAAAAATATCAAGAAGCTGGAATATGCTCTCCGTCTGAACTTCCCGGGGCTTGTGCAGTCCGACTTGAAGGATATTCCCCTTTTCAAGGATTTCAAGTTCGCGGGCCCTGCCCATGTCTCCCTGAACCTGAATGGAGACCTGGATTCCTTTAAATTTGAACATCAAGCTGATCTGGCACGGGTGCAATATCAAATTCCAGGTTTCATGGAAAAACAACCCAACGCGTTGAATAAATTCAAGGCCAAAGGAAACGTTTTAAAAAATGGCGGTATTATTGTCGACAGCTGGTCGTATGAGTTGGGTGGGAACCGGGTCTTGGGAACCGCCAGCATTCCTGATCTTGATAACCCTAAATTCACAATCAACATGGCTTCCAATAATTTTCAGGTTTATCCCTCCCGGCAGTTTTTTCGATTCTTTGATGCGGAGATGGACGGAACTACGGATTTTAAAATTGCCGGTTCTGGCAACTTGAATAACCTTCAGGATTCAAAGTTTGAAGGTGAAATGAAATTGCAAGGCATGAAAGTCCGGCCAAAAAATTTATTATCTCCCTTGACCGTTGATGCCAGCCTGAGATTTAAAGAAGATCGCTTGGACATCCGTTCTGGAAATATCAAGTCCGATCAAAGCGGAGTCAAGTTTTCCGGTGTTTATCAAAGGGGCAATGAGCCCAGTCTGGACCTGAATCTCGCCGGAAAGAGACTGAATATTGATGAATTTTTGCCCGAGCCGAAAGATAAAGAGACTTCTCTTATGGACCGACTGAACCAATCTGAATTTTTCGCCAAGGGGAAGGGAAAGATACGATTTAATCTGGATAAACTGGACTACAAACTTTTTACTTTGGATCAAGTTGCCGGAAGCATGGTGCTCAATAACCGGGAAATAGAAATGAAGGATCTGGTTTTTGATTCCAATGCATCTATCAAAAGCGGTGGTCGGATGTTGATCGATGCAAAGGGTGTCGGCCATTTTGAGGGAAGCATCCAGGCCCGGGACATGGAGACAAAAAATCTGTTCAGTTTTTTTGGCGATGTTTTTGAAAAAAGTTTGAGCGGAGATGTGAAAACGGTTGATGCTCGTCTGAAAGGCAGTGGAAAGGATTGGAAGGAAATTTTCAGCTCCTTGTCCGGAAATTTATCCATGGATGTCCAATCCGGAAGCATAAATCTGGAAAAGCTTCAAAGAGGGGTTCGCAGGTTGTTCAGTTCGATTCCTCAACCAAACCCTGTGGAAAATGAAGCTCCGTCTTCCTTCAAACAGATTTCCGGGGATTTTGTTACTAAAGACGGGGTTTTTGAAACGCAGAACTTTGTGGTCGAAACAGAAGACAGAAGAACTTCTATTGTTGGCACATTTGACCTGGTGAACAATCAAATGGATACGGTGGTCGGAATCGCTCCCCTGGCGGGGCTCGACCGGTTTCTGACCCAGATTCCCGTAGTGGGGAAAATCATTACCGGCGGGGATGAAAAAAGTATATTGAAATCCTATTACACCGTAAAAGGAGATTTTAATAACCCAGAGGTTACAGTGACTCCTTTTACCTCCCTGGGAAAACGAGTCATGGGAATTTTTCAGGCAATTCTGGAGACTCCACAGGACATTCTGGCTCCTATCACGGACAACCTACCCGAAGCAACGCAACCCTCTCCCGCAATTCCTGCGGATAACTAGTAATAAGAAATTCAGGTCAACTCAGGGCTGAGAAATATTGGTGATGCGGAATTCGTCAGGAGACTTTCCCAGGTGCATGGCCAGGGTCGCTGTAATGGCGGCAACATGATCGTCCTGATTGCCACTTGCAGAAGGACTTGATGGGCGTGCTTTAGGGGGCGGAGCTTTGTAGGGGATCAACTTCACCAGTAGCTTAATGGTGAAGATCAAAATAATCAGAACGGTAAAAATCACCGCCAGAGCCAGAATAGAAACGTTGACTGCTGCTAGAAATGAAGCTTCCATTAGGGACGCAGGACCTCGATTACCTGTGCGACAGCCGCTTTACCGGGCTCTACGGTGCCAACGATATCTGCGATTGCGGCATGCGGTTCCAGGACCGGGACATCTCCAAACAGGGAGATGAATACTCCGGCGGCCACGGCACTACCAATAACCCCTGCGACATTGGGTCCCATTGCATGCATCAGTAAAAAATTAGAAGAGTCCGTTTCCGAACCTACTTTCTGGGAAACCCGTGCCGCCATGGGAACTGCCGAAACTCCTGCCGAACCGATGAGTGGATTCACCCGGCCTCCGGTCATTTTACACATGATTTTTCCAAACAGCACTCCGCCTGCTGTAGCGATAGAGAAAGCCAGCAAGCCCAGTACAATAATTTTAAGGGTTTCAACCCGCAAAAAGGATTCAGCGGTCATGGAAGAACCCACGGCCAACGCCAGAAGAATGGTAACGATGTTGATCAAATGAGTTTCCGAAGTTTCGTGCAAGCGGGCGGTGACCCCGGATTCGCGGAACAGGTTGCCCAGCATCAGCATGCCTAAAAGCGGGGTGACGCCGGGTAACATCAAACAACAGACGATGGTCACCACCACGGGGAAAACAATTTTCACCGTTTGGGATATCGGCTTTAATTGTTCCATTTTAATTTTTCGTTCTTTCTCGGTTGTTAACAACTTCATGATGGGGGGCTGGATAAGCGGTACCAAAGCCATATAGGAATAAGCCGCTACGGCAATGGGTGCGAGCAAATGCGGGGCCAGCTTGCTGGCTATAAAAATAGATGTAGGTCCATCTGCTCCGCCAATGATGCCGATGGCACTGGCTTCATGCATGTTGAACCCAAGCAGTACCGCGCCAATGAGAGTGATATATACCCCTACCTGGGCGGCGGCACCCAGAAGAAGAGTGGTGGGGTTAGCCAAAAGCGGACCAAAGTCTGTCAGTGCCCCCACTCCCAGAAAAATCAGAGGAGGAAGTACCTCATGCTTGACTCCCTGGTAAAAAAAGTTGAGCAATCCGCCAGTATCGGTGTTTGCCATCATACTCATGGGAATGTTGGCAAGCAGACACCCGAACCCGATGGGGAGGAGCAGTAGCGGTTCGAACTTTTCCCAGATGGCAAGGTAGAGCATGATGCAGGCGACCCCGATCATGAGTA
>Ga0233435_1001110_pt1 | contig 27241 bp, 41 predicted proteins | sample SI_122_August201_3_FD_182735 | JGI IMG/M metagenome (GOLD analysis project Ga0233435, IMG submission 182735) | Seawater microbial communities from Saanich Inlet, British Columbia, Canada - SI_122_August2016_135_MG | ecosystem: Environmental > Aquatic > Marine > Inlet | place: Canada: British...
TTATTACAAGATAGTTTTAAATATTTTTCTAAAATTATTAAATTTTTAACTGATGATGTGGGATGTGGTACATATGATGAAGATAAAATTAAAAAGTGTATTGAAAGTACATCATTTAGTAAGATGGCAAAAATGAATAAAGAGGCCAGTTATCCAATGAGTAAAAAATATTTTAAACACCAAAATTGGAAAGACATTCTCACTAAAAAACAACGAAAGAGAATTGAAAAAAAGTTTCACAAAGAAATGTTGGAATTTGGATATGAAATATGATATATATATAATAATAAGGAGAAGTTATAATGCATAAAATAGTAAGGTTATTGATGATACTTGGAATGGTTTCAATGTTATCAGCCCAATCATCAATCACAGTCAAAAATTCGGTTATTGGATATGCCGAAGTTGGAGATACGGTTTCTTGGAGTAAACCAATATTATTTTCTTATGTAAAAAGTGATGACTCAAAATGGTTTGCAACCTTTTTTTGGGGACCCACTTGGAACGATGAGAAAATCTATATTGAAGAACTCTTTTATAAACCATATAGTGTCGCCAATGGTGGTAAGTTCAATATTGGATTTGGACAACAATTAGTTCCGTTTGGTTCTAATTTACCTTATCTCGATTTAACTCGTAGAGATATGTTTACTTATCAGACCAGTTGGGATGTCGGTGAATTAGTTCTTGGTCGAGGTGTTAGTGTATATGGTGCACTTGGTGAAAAAGGTTATCTTGAAACTTATTTCGGTGATAATCTAAACAATAGATGGAGTGATTACGCTTCCGCTCGTGTATCATATGAAATAGCAAATCAATTCGTAGCACTTTCAGTTGATAATCAAGAAAGACAATCCATTGATGTTAGTGGATTAAATGATAAGATAGAATATATCGCCGAGTATAGTTTGAGTGATGAGTATTATTTCGCCCGAGCAGTCATTAAACCTGGACTTTATGGGTTCAATCTACTCGCTGGATATGAGAGTTTTCCTGATAAAGAAGCAAAACCACTTTATGGGGTTATGTGGACTTTTGATGGAGATTATCCTGGTAGTTTCTTATCTGTAGAGTTTGGTAATGAAGGTGATTTGTTATTTAAAATAAATGCCGACCTCGGTATTTTAAAGTTAGGGGATAGTAAAAATGAATAATTTTACAAAAGGAATAATGATATTATTCGGTTCAATTCTTGCATGGTCAAGTCTTGAAGTTACAGGTAGTTATATCTTTGCAGAAGGTGCCGGTCCAGTTACTTTGTTATCTACAAGGTTCTTGATAGCAACTATTTTGTTTGGTGTAACCATCTTATTTCAAAAATATAGAACTGGTGAAAATCTGTTTCTTGTGGAAAAACAAGATATAAAACGATTTTTGACCAATGGTGCATTTCTTGCCGTCCATTTGATTACATATTGGTTCGGTTGGGAATATCTGGATCCTAATATTCCAGTCATCTATGGTATTTTTTACTTTTATCCATTTGTATTGGCACTCGTCGCGGTGTATTTATACGGAGAGAAGTTCAGTACTAAGAGAAAAATAGCAGTAGGGTTGGGTACGGTTGGTTCATTGTTTGCAATTGAATTTCTGCCCACATTTTCAACTGAAGCATTGACTACATCTGGTGTATTGTTATGTGTAGTGGCAGTTGCAGCATGGGTTGGATATTTGTTAGTAGGACAATCTATAATGAAGAAATATAAACCACTTACTATCGTGTTCTACGATTTTCTACAAGTGTTTGTTTATACTTCATTATTACAATCACCAGCAACTACAATTTCACAACTAACCACTCATAATCTATTGGCAATTCTCTATATTGCTATAGTGGCCAGTTATATTGCATACTTATGTTATTGGACAGCAATTAAATACATTGGAGCCAGTAACGCAGGAGTTGGTGAACTTTGTTTTGGTTCATTCTTTGCAGTAATAATCGCCTATTTCTTTTTAGACACGGCACCATCAGTATATCAACTATTAGGTTTGGGATTACTTTCAGGTGGTATCTTCTTGATTTATAAAGAAAAACAGACCGCGTATGACCAATGAGATTAAATATTTAAATTTAGGAAGTCTTACTCCCGACATATATAGTTCAGTTTGGGAGTATGGAAATTTAATTGATACAAATTGTCCTACAGTTATAAAATTTTCATCAAAAAAACATATTGTAGCTTTTTTTGGAAATAGTGAATTAGATATTTCATCATTTTTTAATGGAGAAATAGAATATCCGATAGTAAGAGTTTACGAAGATCCAGATAACATAGATGATGATAAACTGGCATATTGGATAGAAGGTCCTAATTGTTTTAATTTTATTTTATATTTTTCTCGTGATGTAAAACCATTATTCTTACAAGCGGTACGAGAATGTTGTTTTAAATTTGGAATTGAAACTTTCTGGAATGGTCGTAATGATATATTTTTTAAAATAAGGAATAAACAAAAAAAATTCTTCGGTTGTAGTTATGAGGTTATAAATAATTGTCATGTAACTGTTGGAACTATAACTTATCAGTTTGATTCTAAATTAGCAACTAAAGTTAAAGAATTGGATATTAATAATGTACTTAAAACACCATCATTTGAACCTGATGGTGGAGATGTTAGTGATGTGGTTGGTGGTCTATGGGAAGTTGATTCAACTATTGATACCACAAAATTTAATGATGAATTTTTGAAGATTCTGATGAAAAAACTTGGTGGTACATTAGAAAAAAATAATCTATCCAGTGAAGAATTACAACTACTTATTAGTAGAGGAAAGAAAAGGTTAGAAGATGAAGAATGGTTGTTAAAAGGAAACAATGAAAACTTTATTTGAAAATATAATATAGTGATAAAATAAATTAAATTTTAAGATAAAACATTAATAGTTATATATATGAAAACAAAAACACTGTTTGACCACATAAATCATATAACAGGAAAACAAACAAAAGGTTATTGGGATACGCTCAATGATAAAGAAAAGAAAAATTGGTCTAATTATATGGTACATCGCTTCCTATCTATGAAAATGGAATGGGTAGATATAGTAAATGAGTTCCAAAAATATAATTTAAGACCACAAGAGTTATACAAGTTATATACCAATATATTACCAAAGGGTAAGCAATGGTTGAAATACACAAAAGGTAAAAAGAGTATGAAACATCCAAAATGGTTATTAGAAATAGTAGCAAAGTACTATGAATCAAGTCTTAAAGAAGCACACGAATATTTAGAAGTATTCTATGCAACCGAACAGAACAAGGCAAATCTCAAAACTATTCTCCAGAAATACGGAGCGGATACAAAAGAACTGAAAAAACTGAACCTACCGTGAGCCGAACAAATTACTCAACACTCGGTAATTTTTTCGAGTTTGATGAAGATGATTTAGAGTTTGAGAGAGTTACAAATAATATAGATACAGTAGATATTGATTACGGCGTAGAAGTCATTTTCAAGTATTATAGAAAACACGGTTTCCCTCACTACAAAATACGAGAAGATGAGAAGCATTCTCATATGAGAAAACTGCGTAAATTCGACACAACCACTATATTTGAGGACAAGAAAATCATCCAGACTATGCATGCTCTACGGTTAGCCTGGTCCTACTTCCCATATTTTTGGGAAATTCAATGTGGGAACTCTATGAAATCCCCAATGGAAACTTTCAATGATGATAAGAAGTTCAAGGCAACAATCAAAAAGTGTTGGACCTGGCAAATAAAACATTGGAGTGGTGAGGGAATACGGACCCATAATAAGTTTCACGAAAACAGATTACGTCAGTCAATAAAAATTTATACAGGTACACAATCAGTATCTAATTTTAGACCAACAGCTGCAAAGATGATTTATGAAAAATACGGTGGAGAAGTCATTAGGGATTTTAGCTCTGGATGGGGCGGCAGACTATTGGGGTTCTTAGCATCATCAAATACCAAACATTATATTGGTACTGAACCATCCACCAGAGCATACGAAGGTCTATTAGAAATGAAAAAAGATTTTTCGTATTTAGGGAAAAAAGTTGATATATATAAGTGTGGGTCAGAAACATACAGAACAGATCCTGATATATTAGATTTAGTTTTTACATCACCACCATATTTCGACACTGAGAAATATAGTGATGAACCAACACAAAGTTATATAAAATTTCCTACATTAGACAGCTGGGTAAATGAATTTTTATTTCAATCATTTGAAAATGGTTATTACGGATTAAAGGATGAGAAGTATATGATTATTAATATAGCAAATACATCAAAACATAAAACAATAGTGGGAAGTACAATTAAAGTTGCGGAAAGGGTCGGCTTCACTCACGTAGATACAATACAATTAACTCTTTCATCAGTTATGGGGAAAGGTATGAAACTGGAGCCTTGCCTAATTTTTCAAAAATAAATGAATAAAATAACTTCATTTTTTTACTTTAGTTATATTTATTATAGGAGATGATAAGTGGGAAGAATAAAGAAACATATTACGGTAGATGAAAAGAAACAAGCTCAACGTAAGTGGTCTTTAGATTATTATCATCGAAATAAAGATGAAATAAATAAAGAAAAAATGGAGAAATATTATGAAGAAAAAATTAGGGAGTTTCAAAAGAAATTGTCCGACTTGCGAAAAGGTGATTACTTATAAACGGAATGATATAATGATTCGAGCTGAATCAATGGGGTTTAAGTGTAGGAGTTGCACTCATAAAGGTGAAAATAATGGAAATTATAAACATGGATTGATGGTAGGTGATGGAAAAAATAAAAAATGTTTGAATTGTGAGAAGTTGATACACATTAGGTCAGTATATTGAAGGGCGTGTTCAGTAATTGGTGATAGAAACCCGTTTTATGGAAAAACTCACACCACATCTGTAATTAATGTTGTTATTAAATCAAATAAAAATAGAGCTGGAGTAAATTGTAAAGATACTACAAGAAAAAAACACAGAGTAAATATGATAAATAAATTAAAAAAATATCATCCTGATTTCCCAACTGGAGCTCCAATGTATAATGTAAAATCAATTTCGATAATAGAACGATACGGAAAAGAAAATAGTTACAACTTCCAACACGCAGAAAACGGCGGTGAAGTTCAAGTGATTGGATATTTTGTAGATGGCTATGACAAAGAACGGAATGTAGTGATAGAATACTATGAAAAACATCACAAATATCAAAAAGAACGAGATGAAAGAAGAAAGCAAGAAATAGTTGATCATCTGGGATGTAAATTTATAATAATAGAGGAGTAAAAATGCACGAAAGTAAAGAAGTATTTTATAAAAATTTGGAGTGGGGAGTAGACATACATACTAATACTATGTATCTCACATACGACATAGATGCAGATAGTTTATATTCAACAATGACCAGATTTGACCAGTTAGTTAAATACAATAAAGGTGAAGATATAAACTTGGTAGTCTCGTCTTATGGTGGAGATGTTTATGCGATGTTAGGAACAATAGATTATTTCAGATCACTTCCAGTAAAAGTGAATACTCATTGTTTTGGAGTAGCAATGTCCGCAGCAGCAGTCATCCTCGCATGTGGAACCGGAGTTCGTTCAATGAGCATAAATTCAACAATAATGGTGCATGAGGGTTCAGCATTTGAGTCAGGTAAAACATCAGATGTACTAAAAGGTGCAGAACACCTGAAAAAATTACAAGCAAATATCAATCGTATTCTCGGTAAAGTAACAAATAAAGACCATAAATTTTGGACGAGAATATCTAAAAATGATGTGTATTTAACGGCAGACGAAGCATTGGAATACGGCATTGTTGACATTATAAAATAGGAGTTATAAATTATGACTAAATTTATCAAAGATAATAAAAAAAGAGTAATCTACGGAAACGATGGTTCACCAGATACAATTGAAGTGAACCCACAGTCAAATAACATCATAGACAAAATGGAACGAGAATATCCAGAAATGATGAAAGAGTTTCGTAAAATACAAGAAGAACAATATGAGTTATTTGCCAAAAAACAGCAAGCATATGGAAAAAATTCTATTTTAATGGGTGGTGATATAAATAAATCTGATGATAGACAAATGGCACTATCAGGAGTAGTAATTAGATTGAATGATAAATTACAGAGATTATTAAATCTTGTATTAAAAAATAAGAAAAGTGCGGTAGATGAAAACGTTGAAGATACATTTATTGACATTGCAAATTATGCTAATATAGCATTGGTTGTTAGTAGAAAAAAATGGGGAAAATAGTTTTTCCTGATAGTTATTATAGAACAAGGACAGCATTCGACGGAGTGTTTCCTGAAACCTGTTTAAGTAAGGATAACTTGTTCTATAACATAAATCTGAACAGGAGAAATAAAATGATTATCTACAAAGCTACTAACAAAGTCAATAATAAAAGTTATATTGGTCAAACAATTAAACCATTAACACAAAGAATATCAGAACATTTACATGCATAACGAAATGATCCAGCAACCTATTTTCATAGATCAATTAGAAAACATGGGAACGAAAATTTTAGTTGGAAAGTTATAGATAATTCAGCAAAATCTATTGGTGAGTTAAATCTATTAGAACAAAAATACATTAAAGAATATCACACATTCCGTGGTGATCCAGAATGTAATGGATATAACTTAACTACAGGTGGGATGAATAAATTATTGTCAATTGAAACCATTAATAAAATAAGGAATACACGAATATCAAATAATGGTTATGCACACTCAAAGGAATCATTAGATAAAATGGTTGCAACTAGAACCAAAAATAACAGTTGGAAACATTCAGATGAAACCAAAGAAAAACTTAGAATATCGAGTACAGGACGTAAACATTCAGATGAATCCAAATTAAAAATGTCCATATCTAAAGTAGAATGGCATAAGACTGTTGATATCACTGGAAAGAAAAATCCATTTTATGGTAAAAATCATACAGACGAACTTAAACTTTATTTTAAAAAATTATATGCTAAACATTGGATAGTTACATTTCCAAATGGCAACACTAAAACATTTTTAGGTAAAAAAGAAGTTAAACAGTATATTATGGAGTATACTATGAAAAATAATGAAAAAGTAAGTTACTATAGTTTATTTTATTATGGTAAAAATGGTCACAACTGGAAAGTTGAGAAGAAATAGATGGACACCTTCAGGGACATTTCAGTTTATGGAATTATTGCCGAGATAGTTCGTAGGGGTAGTTGGGGAAAATAGTGTATAGTTATAAATGTGACGCTGGACTCTATGAATCAGATTCTTGGATCGGATTGATGATAGAAATAATTAAACATAGAACTTGGCATTTAGTAAACCACGGTAAGTGGATAGATTAGGAGAAATAAAATGAAAACTGCAGATTATTATACGGCGAACTGGTGTGGTCCCTGTAAAACTTTCAAACCAATCATATTGGAACTTGTGAGTGAGGGATATAACATAACATTACACGACATAGATACTGAACGAGATTTGGCACTAACAAATAGAATACAAAGTGTTCCAACGCTCGTCATATCAGAGAACGGTGAAGAGGTGGATAGATTAGTTGGAGTGCATACAAAACAGTCCGTCATTTCAAAATTGTCTTGACTTTAACTTATTTTTTACGTATATTTAGGCATAAAATATGAAAAGTATAAGCTATTCGCAATTTTCTAAATGGGATAGGTGTCCTCACGCCTGGAAACTATCTTATGTAGATAAAAAATCTGTATTTGAGGGAAACATTTATACAATTTTTGGAACCTCGATGCATGAAGTATTACAAAAATATATAAAAGTAATGTATACAGATAGTGTAAAGAAGGCCGATGAATTATATCTTGATGAATTATTAGAAGATAGACTCAGAATAAACTTTTTGGACACTATGAAAACCAATGGTGGTGTAGAGATTTGTACAAAAAATGAAATGAACGAGTTTTACCAAGACGGAATAAAAATAATAGATTTCTTTAAGAAGAAACGAAATCAATATTTCAGTAAAAAGGGTTATGAGTTACTTGGCATTGAATCTGCATTAGATTATAATATGAAAAAAGCGAAATTTAAGGGATTTATAGATTTGATAATTCGTGACGTTAAACGTGAACGAATAAAAATTATTGATATTAAGACCGCAACATACGGCTGGAACAAATATCAAAAAGCAGATACGAACAAAACAGCTCAGTTATTGTTATATAAACAGTTCTTCTCTAAGCAGTTTGATGTTCCATTAGATAGAATTGACGTAGAGTATTTCATAGTAAAGCGAAAACTATATGAAGGAACAGATTACCCACAAAAACGAATTCAGACATTCATCCCAGCAAATGGTACTCCATCTATAAACAAGGTTAATAGACGATTAGAGAGTTTTATAGACAACTGTTTTACAGTGGATGGGGAATACCGAACAGACCATATTTATAGTAAATTACCATCAGTAAAGAACTGTAAATGGTGTGAATACACAGACCAACCAGATTTGTGTGATAAGAAACCTGAGAATTAAATGATAGGAAGTAATTTTAGTTTAAGGATGAAATTATCATATTTTATTAATACAGAAAATGAAAGCGATGTAATAGATAAAATAAATGAGATATATGGATTATACCCATTTAAACTTCAGCTATGGTATGATGAGGGTGAAGTAGCACCATCAGACTTAAAGGGATTTTTGGAACGATATGAAAAAATCCTTCACTATAAAACAACCATTACAGTCGGAAATACACATAAAATAAATGAATTTACGTGGTTTAATATAACTCATAAACGAGATATATTATTGGAATCCCCGTTAAGATTTCAGTATTGGTTCACGGGATCATCAGCTTTTGATGGTTTAATGGATGGATTAGAAGAATTTAAGAGTTGTGTAACATTTGTAACTTCACCAAAACCACAAAAATCACATCAACCAGTAAGAAAGCAAAAAAGGAATGATTAGATTATGAAAAGAATTGGAATCGTTGGAAGTAGAAAATATATCAACAGGCGAAAAATTCGAGAATTTATTTTCAATTTAAGGGAAAAGTTCGGTGATGAAGTTGAAATTGTAAGTGGTGGGTGTAAACAAGGAGCTGACCACTATGCAAAGAAAATATCACTTGAATTTGATATGAAGTACGTAGAGTATCCACCAAAACATTTTCAGTATAACCAACATTGTATATTGGATTCCAGTGAATACGGAAAACCATACAGAGTTACCAATTATTTTAACAGAAATAAACAAATAGCAGAACATAGTGATTATATAGTAGCATTTATACCAAAGGGTCATACATCAAGGGGAACGAATAATACAATAGAATATGCAACAAAATTAGATAAAAAAGTAGTTATTTTAGATTAATCTGATATATATGTATATATGAGGAATAATTATGAGGATAAAAGATAATACAAAACTTACTTCTGTTAAAATAATAACGGATTTATACAAGAGATTTAAAGAAATTGCACTGAGAGAAGAATTTACATTACAAAAATTAGTAAATAGATCAATGGATAAATATTTGAGTGATGAAGAATACAAAAAATCTATTGTAGAATATGATGGGCTTGAAGCAAGTGGTAGTAATTTTTAAATAGTTTATAGGGAAACGGTTATGAAAGAGAATGAAATAATAGATTTACCAAACGACTCATTTATGAGCAATGAAACTATACATTTTGAGATGCCACATATGACATTACATTTTACCATTGATGAATGGTATTTGTTTATGGGGCATATATTTGAAGTTAGTGAAGCTGTAGATATGGTTATGAATAAAGATAATATGGCAAAAAGTTAAAAATAAAATGATGTTTTATTTAATTTCTTGATATTTATATAAAAGATATAAGATATATAATGTGAAATCAAATACAAAAAAAATAGCACCTATAGAATTAGAAGTCGTAACTTTTAAAAAGTTACAAAAAATAATAGCTAAATATTCTGACGATGGTGTAAAATTTGTGTCGGTTAGAGAGGCGTTAGTTAATTTAATTGATGAAAAATATGAACAGATTAGTGGAAGTATAAAATGGTAGTTTGTGAAATATGTGGTGATACGATGAAAATGAGAATCAATGGCTCACATTTAAAATCTAAACACGGTATATCATTGTATGAATACAAATTTAAATTTCCAAAATCAAATTATGGTGAATATGTTGTTGGAAAGTTTGATTGTAAAGAATGTGGTGATATTGTAAGTTCCAATTCAGCAATTAAAGTTAACCATTTAAAATTACATAATTTATCGGTTGACAATTATAATATAAAACACCATAAAATTGAATGTGAATGTGGGTGTGGTGAATTTACAGAATATAGTTATACGAGACACACATATAATAGATTTTTAGGTGGTCACTGTGAAAGTTGGAATAGTGGACTTACAAAAGATACTAATTCTTCTATAAAACGTCAATCTGAATATATGATGAAAAATAATCCTATGAATGACAATAAAGTAGTTGAACGAATGTTATCCCATCCAAATAGTAAATGGACAAGGAAGCGGATTCAGAGTAGAAGTGACAGTTATAAAAAGACAATGCTCAAAAAGTATGGTGTATCTAACTACTTCAAAACGAGTGAATTCAGAGAAAAATCTGAGACTACTTGTTTGAAAAAATACGGAGTTAGAAATGCTCAACAAAATACAGAAGTTCATCAAAAAAATATTAAAAGTAGATTAAATTTTAAAGATTATAAAACACCATCTGGTAAGTTATTAAGAGTTCAAGGGTATGAACCACAGGCGTTAGATATTTTGTTTAAGTTGTACGATGAAAGTGATATTTTCACAGATAAAAAAGGCATGCCAAAATTTTGGTATAATAATGGTAAAGATAGAAGGTATTTTCCAGATATTTTTATAAAATCTGAAAATAAGTTTATAGAAGTTAAATCAATGTGGACGTATAAAACACACGAAGATACAGTTGAATCAAAATGTAAATCGGTTACAGATAAATTATATAAAATTGATGTATGGATATTACATGAAAATGGTAAATTACTACAGGAATATAAATATGAATAAAATCACGGAGGTATCTACAGATCATCTGAATAGTAAGAAGAAAAAAATCTTACTTTTATCAGATGATCTTTGACTCAGAATGAGTAGTGGGGTTGGTACAGTTTCCAAAAATTTTGTACTGGGTACACTTGATAAATACGATTGGGTCCAGGCCGGTGGTGCAATAAAACATCCAGAAGACGGTAAAGTGGTGGATATGAATGATTCAGTTAGAGAAGAAACTGGAATAGAAGATGCTTACCTCAAAATATATCCTATTAGTGGATATGGAAATCAAGAGTTATTACGACAACTAATGAAATTGGAAAACCCAGATGCCATCTTACATTTTACTGATCCGAGGTTCTGGGGCTGGTTATATCAAATGGAACATGAAATTAGACAACTCATCCCCATATTTTATTATGCACTTTGGGACAATTTTCCATCACCATTATACAATGCAAGATACTACGAGAGTTCTGATTTGATAATGGGAATATCCAAACAATCTTGTGCAATGCATAAAGATGTTTTAAACAGAAGTGGTGTCGACACTGAATGGATTGGAAAATAAGTTTTATTAGAAAAATAAGGAGTGAAAATGAACGAGAAAAGTAAAGTTATGTTATCATACGTTCCACATGGTATTCCAGAAGATAAGTTTTTCCCAATAAATGAGTTAGATGTGGAAAAATGGAAGAAACTACAAGGATATAGAAAATCAGTGTTCCACGATAAAGATAAAGATTTCGTAGTATTTTGGAATAATCGGAATATCAGACGGAAAGTTCCAAGTGACGTGATTTTAGCATATAAAACATTCTGTGATACCTTACCCAAAGAGAAATCAGACAAATGTGTATTATTAATGCACACTCAACCAGTAGACCAGAATGGAACAGATTTACCAGTAGTAGTAAATGAAATTTGTCCAGATTACGATATTGTATTCTCACACCAAAAGATAGACGACGAACAACTCAATTTTCTATATAATATTGCAGATGTTACTATAAACATGGCAAGTAATGAAGGTTTCGGATTGGGTACAGTCGAAAGTCTAATGGCAGGAACACCAATCACTACAAATACCACAGGTGGTCTACAGGATGCAAGTGGCTTCAAATATAAGGGTAAATTCCTAACAACTGAAGATTACGATTGGGTTCATTCACTACACGATGACAGAAAATGGAAAGACAATCCTGATCTTACTTACGGTGATTGGGCAAAACCAGTCTGGCCATCAAATAGAAGTTTACAAGGTTCAATTCCAACACCGTATATTTTCGACGACAGATGTAGATGGGATGATGTAGCAGATAGATTATTAGAATGGTATAATGAAGGACCAGAAAAAAGAAAAGAATGTGGACAGTTAGGTAGGGAGTTTTTACAATTAGAAGAAATTGGAATGTCAGCTAAAAATATGTGTAAACGTATGGTACATGACATGGACACTGCACTTGAAAACTGGACACCAAGAAAACGATTTACGTTATATAAAGTTTGATAAAAATGAATTCAAAATAATAACAGAAGAGGATTTAAATATATGAGCTATAAACCTTTAGTTTTGATAACTGCTCCGGTGGGAACTCGAAGTGGATATGGTAGTCACTCCAGAGATATTGCAAGGTCATTGATTTCTATGAATAAATTTGATATTAAAATATGGCCTGTTAGGTGGGGGAGCACAAGTCAAAATGCATTAAGTGAAAATGACCCAAATGATATTCCAATCATAGAGAGATTATTAGATAATCCAAATATGGATAGACAACCAGATATTCACATCCATATAGTAGTCCCAAATGAATTCCAACCAATCGGTAAATTTAATATTGGTATCACAGCAGGATTAGAAACCACCGTGTGTCCCCCAGAATGGATAGAGGGATTAAATAGAATGAACTTGAATATTGTTCCAGCGACATTTGTTAAGGAAAGTATTGAAAAGGTCGTATTTGATAAACATGATAATCAAACTAAACAGAAAATTGGTGAAGTTAGATGTCAAACACCAATAGAAGTTTTATTTGAAGGTGCAGACACAAACATATACAAAACAACAAAAGAATTTTCAAAGGATTTGGTAGACGAGTTCGATAGTATAAAAGAAGATTTTTGTTTTCTATTCGTGGGGCATTGGTTACAAGGTGGTTTAGGAAATGACAGAAAAGATCTTGGTATGCTGATTAAAACCTTCTTGGAAACATTTAAGAATAAGAAGAACCAACCTGCACTAATTCTAAAAACAAGTGGAGCAACACCCTGTATATTAGATAGAGAAGATATACTCGCAAAGTTGAACCAAATAAGACAGACAGTAGAGGGTAACTTACCAAACATTTATGTATTGCACGGTGATTTAAGAGATGATGAGATGAATGATTTATACAATCACCCAAAGGTAAAGGTTCACGTTTCATTCACCCACGGTGAGGGATTTGGTCGTCCATTACTTGAGGCATCTTTAAGTGAGAAACCAGTAATTGCACCAAACTGGAGTGGTCATACAGATTTCCTGGATAGTAAAAAGTCTGTATTATTACCAGGTAGTATGAATGATGTAAAGAAAGAATCATTACAGAATGGAATGCACATAAAAGGAACTCAATGGTTTACTGTAAATTACAATTACGCATCTAAAATGTTAAAGGATGTTTTTGATAATTATAATAAATACACGGTAAAGGCTAAGAAACAGGGTATAATGAATAAAACAAAGTTCTCACTTGATGCAATGACTGTAAAATTTGAGAAAATACTCGACGCATGTTTACCTAATTTTGAAGCTCCACCACAACCGGTGGAACTTAAACTCCCGACGTTAAAAAAAGTCGGTGAAGTTAAAGAGTTACCGAAAATAAAACTTCCAACATTAAAAAAGGTAAATTAAAATGGAAATAATTGATTGAAAATTGAATTTCTTTATATTTATTTATGTATAAGTATGAATAAAACTTGGAGATAAAGTAAATGAAACGACAACTAGTAAATTATACAGTAGATAAATCAGTGGTGAAGCAATTTAATGAGATAGCAAAGACCCATTCTATAAATAAATCATTGTTAATAGAAAATTTAATATTGGAATGGATAGATAAAACACGAAAACTGGATAATAATAAATGAATACTATTAAATGTAAGGCTTGTGGTGTGGATACTACAAATATAAAATATTGTTCAAATGAATGTTCTTGGAAAAGTAAGATAAAATACAATGTTAAAATAAAAAATGGTAAGTTTGTTAGGGATTGCCCAAGTTGCAAGTGTGAAGTATTCCATACAGCAAAGCAATCTTGTATAAATCAAATTAGACATAAAGTGCAATGTAAATCGTGTGCTAGGTTAAAATTTAATAAAAGTGGTGATGGTAAATTGTTATATAAACGCATTTCAATGATGATGATTGGTAAAAATAATCCATTCTGGGAAAAATGTGGTAAAGAGAATAATATGTACAAACCTGGTGTATTAGATAGATACATTAAGAAATATGGATATGATAATTACGATGATTTTTTAGCTTCAAAAACGGATAAGCAGATATACAAAAAGAATGTTCTACGTATAACAAATTCACAGTCGGTACACTTATTACCAAATAGTGGAAAACGAGGTAGGTTGGGATATCATTTAGATCACATAGTTCCGATAAATTATGGGTTTGTAAATAACATACCGGTAGAATATATTGGAGATATAAGTAATTTACAATTTATTACATATAGCGAAAACGTTAGAAAGCACATAAAGTTATTTTTTGAAAGCAAGGATGTCCACTGTGGCAGTGAATTAAAGGGAGATCATGCTGTATTAAGTACAATGTTTTTTAAATATTTTTTAAATAGGGAGGTAGTTTAATGGAAATTGGAAAATATGTCGGTGAACGAGTTGTAGATACTTGCCCAGTGTGTTACGATAGAGATACTTGTTTTGAAGATATGTATGAAAATTATAGTTCATTTTTATGTTTTAATTGTGGGATGTTAAGCAATACATTTTACACAGAGGACAACAAAGAACGAGCAAAACTATTAGAAACCACTTCAAAACTTGTTAAAGACTTAGAATTCTTTGATGAAGAAAGACAAATATACTGGTATCCATCCATTATAAATATGGGACAAATGGGTATGATATTCCCAGAAGGTTCAATAAATAAATGGGTATGGAAGTATGCTACAGTAGTTGAAGTTCCTAAAAACGAAAAAGAATCATATCCAGTACCAGGAAAAGATGGAGAATTTTATACTGAGAAACTTGATATGGAAGGTGCTATAGAATATGGACAATATGAGTTTCTCCAGGCTTGTAAAGATATGGGTTTTGCTAAGGATATAGGTAATGGCTAAGTATTACAGATTACATAGGGGTAGAATAATAGGTGATAGCAAGGGGAGAAAAAAATCTCAACCTCGTGATTTAAAACCTGGGTCAGTTTATGAAATTAGATATGATAGTAAAACTGCGTCCAAGGGTAGATACTTAGTCTTGATATTAAATCTATGGCCAGTTGTTGGTGGAATGAAAGATCAAAAAGCACACTGTCTTGATTTATCAGAAGTTCCACCCGTTGAATTGAAAAAAATCATAAAGGAAAGTGAGGGTATATTTAATGAAACCGATGGGAAGTTTGAATATCAGGCATTAAAGTTTCCAAGTGGATATTCTGCACCAAAGGTATTTTATAAGAAAAATATAAAAAAGCTTGAAAAGACACTTCCAAACATATACAAAACTTTTAAGTTGGAAAAAATGAAATTGGTAGAATTATTAAATTATGATTTTGAATTAGCATTAAGTGGTAAAGAAAAGAAAAAACAAGATGATGAACAATTGGAGTTACTTAACGACTAATGAAAATTAGTTATGGAATCACTGTTCATAATGAAGCAGATGAACTAAACAAGTTATTAGAGATATTAATACACAAAACAGACCCAGAAGATGAGATTGTTATTTGTGATGATTATTCAGATGAGAAAACACAAGAAGTTATAACGAGTTGGATACAACAATACTCACATGAGAAAACCATTAAGGTTTATCAGAGAAAACTTGATGGTGATTTTTCGGCTCAAAAGAATTCGGTTATAGAAAACTCTACGGGAGATTATATATTTCATATAGATGCGGATGAGCAGCCACACGAAACATTATTACAACAACTTAAACAAATAATAGAAATGAATGATGGGGTTGATTTAATATATGTACCAAGAGTGAATACAATCGATGGTATGGAAGTAGAACACATTCAGAAGTGGGGATGGAAAGTATCAGAAAAGGGTTGGGTAAATTGGCCAGACTACCAGGCCAGGGTATTTCGTAATGATGAAAAGGTACGATGGACTCGACCATTACACGAACTAATTACAGGTTGTAAAACATATGCACATTTGCCACCACACGAAGAATTATCGTTATATCATCCTAAAACAATAGATAAACAAGAACAGCAAAATCTATTTTATAATCAAAATTTTAGTAAAGAATTAAACGTGAGGAAAGGATGAGAAAATATTTACCAACAATAGCTGAACTAATAGACAGACTTTCTATTATTCAACTAAAAGAAGTTTTTATAACAGAACACAAAGAAGAATATGCCAAAGAAATTAAAGACATAGTTCACGATTTAAATAAATTGGGTTTAGAAAAAGAATATGATTATGCTAACTTAGGAGAACTTCTTAGGGCAGTTATAGTTTTATCACAAATGAATCTACATATTTGGCATAATGAAACCAAATATAGAGCCGGTGAAGGTGATGGTAATCTTGGATTGACTCATGGATTAAATGGAATTAGAAATACTGCTAAGAATAAAATCCAAGACCAACTTGTAGATGGTGGAAGAAAAGATTATAAAGTAGATTGTATAGCAGCCGAGTTTGATGATTGGGATGTGAGTTGGTAGATGATATTCTGGAGAATCGTAGATAACCAACTTCACCCAGTTCACGAAACGGACAATCTTGGATTTGAGAAATCAGAAGGATTACGGATACCTGATGAGTATTTAGATAAACAAGAGTTTATGATTATGAGAACTGCTCACGGAATAGGTGATTGGGGAATTATATCGGCAATGCCAAGATTATTAAAAGAAAAATATCCCAATTGTAAAGTTTATCTACCATCTTCTAAATTATTGAAAGATTTATTTGGTAGTATGGAAAAGAACTGGGGTATTTGGGATAATCCATTTGAAAATGTAAATACTATTTTTGATAATAATCCATATGTAGATGGGTATTTGGATTCTATAGAAGATGAGATATTTCATGATCATTATAGAGTATATGATAACGATAATTCAGATGTTCCATTACTTGAACAAATGTTAAAGTTTTGGCAGTTTGAAGAAAATGAATATAAAGATTCCCAACCGGAGATGTATTGGTCGGATGAGGAAAAGGAATTGGGTGATTCTATCATACAAGAATATGTAGGTGATTCTGAATTTGGTACTCTTCTAACTACCAATAGAATAATGGATGGTGATGAAGAAAAAATATTAAATATATTAAGTAAAAACCCCATACCTTATTTCTATTACACACATAAACCATTAAATGAAACTTCATTTAAAGATATAAATAGTGTATTGGATATGAGATATATAGATATGAGAATACAATTGTATATAAAATCTAAAGCTAAATTAAACATAGGCAATCAATGTGGGGTTAATCATATGACAGTAAGATATTCAGATGTATATGAAGTACAAAGACAATTTCCAATTGGATCTAATTTCGTACAGGGAGAAATTTATTTATGAAAGATGATTTGAAAAGAAATATTATGGAAAGTTATCCCCATACTGATCTAGATTTTTCTAGAAAATTACCGTCAATAAATTTTTGGATTGATAAAATTGAATCAGGAGAACAATTTAATTTAGTACGGGCTCAGCACGGGTGGTGGAACGCGTTTCACAAGTTCGAGGACATTAAAAAACATTATGAAAATGAAGATTATGATAAAATACTAACTACACAATTAAAATATAAAAATTTAAGACTTTGGGGTAAAGATCATAAGTTCAACCTACAAACTCAGAAAAGTGACCAATTAAAAGAATGTTTAACTTTGGCCTTTAAACTTATACACAAACGAACAGAAATGGTCCCAACTTTAAAGCTAGGAGTTTCAGGGTCATCGGCTCAAAAAAAGATATTAAATTATTTTTATAAGAAAAATGTTGATGATTTATATAACGGAGATATGTCCAGACAATATGGGCGATATGGTGATTGGTATCATTTTTTTCAAAAAATGAATGAATTAAAAGTAAAAATCATACTGGTAGGTTCAACATATTTAGGACATATTAAAGAGATTTATGAAATTGAACAGTTTGATCATATATTAATTCCATATCAAGGAGCATTAAAATCCATTGATAACTTTTGTGAAAAAATAATTGAGTCGTGTGAAAATTATAATAAGTCAGTTTTAGTGTTAAATTCAACGGGATATGTTTTTGGTAGTAATATGGTGGTTAAAATACATGAACGTGGTATAAGCAGTTTTGATGTCGGCCGGGGATTGGATTTTCATTTTGTCAAACATGCAGATAAATTTAAAAACTTACCATTACATTTTAAGAAAGTAGCAGATCAATTTAAAATGGAGGATGGAGTGTTAAAATAATTATGTCAAATAGTCCATATAATATAACAGATGAATTTGAAATAGAATTGTGTAAGTATACTGGAGCTAAGTATTGTATAGCAATAGATAATAGTAGTAATGCACTTTTTTTATCTTTAATGTATGAAAATATAAAAGGGCAAGAAATAACCATACCAAATAGAACTTATCCTTCAGTTCCTTGTGAAATTATACATGCGGGAGGAAATGTTGTTTTTGATCAAGTATCTGGTAATACTATAAAGGGAGCATATCAATTAAAACCAACTAAGGTTTGGGATTCCGCGTTAAGATTTTCAGCTGATATGTATATTCCACATACTCATATGTGTTTGTCTTTTACAGGTCCGTATAAACATTTAAAATTATCTAAAGGTGGAGCAATTTTAACAGATGATTATAAAGCACAATTATGGTTTCGTAGAGTTAGGTTTAGTGGTAGACGAGAATGTTCATATCACGATGATAATTTTGATATGTTAGGTTGGAATATGTATATGTTACCAGAAATAGCTACGAGAGGATTGTTGATGATGAAACAATTTTATAATTTGGATCGAAGTAAAAAAATAAATGAAGATATAGAATTAGAGTATCCAGACCTAAGTAAATTTGAAGTATACACTCGAAATGATTAATAAATTAGCAATTATGCAACCATATTTTTTTCCATACATTGGATATTTTCAATTGATAAATGCAGTAGATAAATTTGTTATTTTTGATGATATTCAGTACATCCGACATGGATGGATTAATAGAAATCGAATATTATCACCGAATCTTGAAAAAGAATGGCATTATTGTAATGTGCCATTGGAAAAACACAGTCGAACAGATGTAATTAAAAATATTAAAATAAAGATATCAGAAAATTGGAAGGACAGTATTTTAGGAAAACTTGCATATTATAAAGAATTGAGAGCTCCATATTATGAAGGGGTTTTGGAATTAGTTACTGATTGTCTTTCTTATGATACCAATTTTATTAGTGATTTAAATATTTATGTGTTGAAAAGAACATCAGAGTATATAGGAATTAATTTTGATTATATGGTGTCATCTCAAAGTGGGTTTGATTATTCTAATGTGGGAGATTCTGGAGAGTGGGCGTTAGAAATTTCCAAACAGTTAAATGCATCAGTATATATTAATCCAGCTAGAGGTACTAAATTATTTGAAACTTCGAAATTTAAACAGGTTGGAATAGAGCTACAATTTTTAGATTCAAATAGTATTTCATATACTCAATCAAAAAGAAAATATGTTGAGGGACTTTCAATTATTGATGTATTAATGTGGAATTCTATTGAAAGTGTACATGATATGATGAATTATAAATCTCTTACAGGAGGGTAAAGATGAATGAAATATTGATTTTTGGAGCAACTGGTAACAGTGGTAAATATATTGTAAATAATTTAATAACGGAAGGATATACTGTAGTTGCATCGGGTAGGTCAGACACAACATATTTTGATGATTTAGAGGTTGAATATATTCAAGGAGATATTCAAGAAAAAGATTTTTTTAAAACAATACCTCATTACAAATTTGATACGGTTATAAATTTGGCTGGAATTCAACCATCCATTTTAACTTATTCGGAATCGACAGAACTTGAACAAACTCTTACTGAATATGTTGATGTAAATATAAAGGGAGTTTTCAACGTTTTAGAATTTTGTAGAAAAAGGAATATTTCCAGATACATTTATACAATTTCACATCGAGATATTGAGGGCCATTGGAAAAACGGTAAATTATTGAAAGCAGACTTACCAATAAAAATTAATTATGAGGGGGATCATGTTATGTATGCAATAACAAAAACCTCTGCAATGATGATGGGCGATTATTATCATTATTTAACAGGTATGAAAGTTTTTAATTTGAGATTACCGATGATATTTTCTATACCCGAGAAAAATTGGTATTATGCTCATGGAGAAAAAAAGATAATTCCATTTTTGTCAATTATACGTGATGCTATGTCTGGAACCCGACTTGAAGTATGGGGTGATAAGAATATGAAACGAGACTATGTTCATATGGATAATTTATTACAAATGATTAATCTTTGTTTAACAACAGAATTGACAGCTGGTATATTTAATGTTGGAACAGGAGAGGCTGTAACTACAGAAGATTTTATACGGACAGTTGCAGAGGTTTTTTCACCACATGGAGAAAATTGTGAGATTATTTATAGGCCACATAATAAAACATATAAATGTACTTCATATGATATTAGCACAGAACATGACCAGTTAGGATATGACCCAATATATCTCAGAGAAATGTTGATTAGGTTAAAAGATGATATAATTAAAACTAACATTTTTAAGAAGTGGGATTGGAAATGAAACTTGTAATTCATGTTGGATATCCAAAGACTGGTTCTACGACATTACAATATGGACTTTTCAAATATTTACATGATGTAGGTCAAATACATTTAAAAATGTGGCGACAAAATATTTCAGATGAACCACTAACTGACAGACTTAGTAGTTTGTTATTTCAAAAGAATCCAATCAGTGATAAATATAAACAATTGAGACAAGATAAATTAAATTTTATATCGGATGAAAGTCTTACGGCTCCTATTAGATTACGACAAAATGATTTTGGTGATGAGATAGAAAATCCAAATAAATTTCCTTCTATTCTTAAAACCACATTTACCACTGAATTTGGAAATGATTTAGATATAAAAATTCTTGTTGTTTTACGAAATCAGGCGGAACTTTTATATTCTCAGTACGTAGAGGAATACAAATTAATATTGTATAAATCGATAGATTTATTACATAATAAAAGAGGAGAATTAGATTTGACTGGGATGGATATTTATGACTATTCAACTTATTTGGAAACATTACAAAAATCATTTGGTAAAGAAAATATAGTTGTTTGTTTGTTTGAAGATTGGAAACATGATCCAAGTACATTTTTTACTCAAATATCTTCAATTGTATCTGTTGATATTAATCATGTTGCAGATATTTTAACTCGGACTCACAAAAATAAAAAAATTAAAACCTCAGCGGGATATGTTACTGAAGTTTCAAACATACAAGTAGATTATTTTTCTGATGAAATGAAATCATTAATCATGGATAGATTTAAAAAATCAAATGGGGTATTAGCATCAAATTGGAATATTTCTAAAGAGAAGCTTAATTCATATGGATATATATAAGAAATATATTATAGGAGTAGATGTCGATGGGGTGTTACGAGACTTGATTCCTGATTTATATAAAATTGTAGAAAAATATTATCCTACTTATATTGCAAATAATAAATTGGATACTTGGGATTTTGACGAGAGTTTTACTGCATCTCGTGAAGAAATACATCGTATTTACCGTGAAGAATTTGCAGAAGATATACTTGGGAATGGAACTCCAATATTGAAAAATATAGAATATCTTAAACGTGAGATTGTAAAGGAAGAGCATGAGTTTGTATGTATATCTTCTCAATTTTTGACTTGTAGATATTGGACATTACAATGGTTAGGTAATCAGTTTATTAATTTTCAAAGTGTATATTTTAGAGGGGGAAAATATAAGTGGTTAGTGGAATGTGATTACTTAATTGATGATTCACCGTATGTTTGGTTACATTGGTTAAATGGACGGGGGTCGGATGAAAATTTTATTTTGATAGATACTGTATACAATCAGAAAGTGAGAGCAACCCATAGAGTAAAAAATATTGAAGAGGCGATGAAGATTATTAATGAATAAAAACGATGTAACATTTTGTACTGGATTTTGGTATGTTGTAACGGGTAGTGGTGAACCAGCAAGACATAGTTTCTCACATTACATTAATTGTATGACAAATACGTTTGAGCTATTAAAGGATTCAAATATTATATTTTTTTATGAAGATGAAAATATTTTAAATCGTGTCGAAAAATATGTAAATTCGGATAATTTTGAGGTGAGAAAAATTGAAATTTCGGATCTTCCTACTTGGGAAGTATCAAAATTTTATCTTGAATCATGTAAGCGACAAGACTATGAAGCCTTGAAAAAAATTAATAATATTGGAGAAAAGGGAGTAAGACATTATAGAGATGAATATAAAAAATCGGGTGAAATTTCTTATCGGAAAATATTTACTATTTGGTCAAGTAAAATATTTTTAGTAGATAGATTAATTGAAGAGAATATTTTTGGGACTAATAATTTTTCGTGGGTAGATATATCATATGGTAGATTTAAGGAAAAAAGAGATCGATGGAATTTTGCTGAACTTGATTTTGATGATAATCATATATATCATTATAATAGTAATATGAAATATTTTGGTAAAAAAATAGATTTAAATGCGAGTTTTTTATTTGGTCATAGAAACAGTTGGGATAAATTTATACTACTTTACAAAACTCAAATAGATCAAACAAGAAATTCAAGTTATGCTCATGACGAAGAAACAATTATTAATTTATTTTATGAAGACAATATTAACTTATTTAGAAATTTAGGAGGATAGAACTACGAGATACGATTATTTATTTGAATATGTGCGGGAATATAAAGTGAAATCAATTTTGGAAATTGGAACTTGGAATGGTGAAAACTCGAAAAAAATGATACAGGCTGCGCAGAGTGTGAATAACAGTAAAGATGTAGTTTATTATGGATTTGATCTTTGGGATGATATGGATAAAGATACATTTGATTATGAAGTTGCAAAATGGCCTCCATCACATAGAGAAGTAGAAGAAAAATTGAATTCTACATCTGCAACTATACATCTATACAAAGGAAATACTCTTCAAACTTTACCTAATTTTATTAAAGATAATCCTGATATTGATATAGATTTAATTTTTATGGATGGTGGACATTCATTTGAAACTAGTCAGTCTGATTGGGATAATATAAGTAAAATTGTTAAAGAAAATACAATAGTGTTAATAGACGACTACTTGGTGTATCCTGATGGTACTGAACCACCCTGGGGGTGTAGTGAAACTGTTGATAATATAGATAGAAGTATCTGGAATGTTAATATGTTACCACATGGTGATTTTATGAGAGGTAAAACTAATTACATAGTGGAGGTTACAAAAAAATGAATACTAAAATACCACAGGTTATAATGCAGACGAGTAAGAATAGACTACCAGAATATGTTGTTGAGATAATAAAATCAAAATCTGTTGGGTGGGAATATGAACATTTTACAGATGAGGGCTGTATTCAATTTTTTAAAGATAATCCTATAGAAGAATTTCCAAATGTAATTGATGTGTTTAATGGATTTGTGCAAGGACCACATAAAGGGGATTTGTTTAGATATTATTATATGTATATAAAAGGTGGAGTTTATATAGATAGCGATGCTAAGATTGAAACTAATATTGAAGATATTGTTAAAAAATATGAATTTGTTTCTATAGTACGAGACGATGTGAATTTGATATTTAATGGATTTTTAGCGTGTACACCAAATCATCAGATAATTTATGATGCTTTAAGTCATATCTATAAAAATCCAAATCCTAAATATTATATGGAATTTGTAACCGAGTTATATATTATAGTTAAATCTTCAAATGCACCAAACATAAAGTTATATATTGAAAAAAGACCAACACCACCATTTCCAGATCCATGGTTTGTGTGTAGTTATGATGGTGATAACATTATTTTAAAACATTATCCAAGAACAAAGATAATTCCAAAGGATTAATATTATGAAAACTTATTATAAACTTCGGAATAATAAGAGAATAGGTACATTTATACATATTCCACGATCTGCTGGTAAAACATTTCGTGATAATTTGGGTGAATATTTTATTAGAAAGGATGAAAAACACGCTACAGCTTTATATGTTAGAGAAAATTATCCAACAGAAGAAGAGTTGCCAATGATTTCTTGTGTTCGTAATCCATGGCAACGAATATGGAGTTTGTTTAATTATACAAGAATGATAAGTCAAACAAAGGATACAATACATATGTTGGAGTGGGATGAGTGGTTAAAAACTCCAATAGTAAATAATGAAAGGAGAAATCATTATCGTGATGTTGTGGATAGAAATCATTTATCATCGGCTACATATTTGTTTGATAGAAGTGGTGAGTTAATAGTTGATCATATACTTAGATTTGAAAATTTAGAAGAAGATGTTAATCGTATTTGTGATTCTTATAAAATAACAGATGTTAGGATTGATATGTCTAATAAATTTAGTGAAGAGTTTGGATCAACATCGGATGGTTGGAAAGAACATTATACAGATGAACAACGACAATATGTTGAAGAAATATGTAGTTGGGAAATCAAAGAATTTGGTTATAAGTTTGAATAAAAATATAGTTATATTTTATCATTTATTTTTAATGAATAATTGGAAAGAGATATTTAATTTTCATTTGTATGAAATTGTAAATAGTGGTTTGTATGATAAAGTATCCCAAATCAATGTTGGAATTATTTATAAAGATGGAATTGAATTGAAAGAATTTAACAAAGAATTTAACAAAGAATTTTTTGAAAGTTATAAAAAAATAAATATCTTATATGAAAGACAATATGATTTAATTCCAGTTAAAGTTTGGAATAACCCTGAAAGAAAAATGGATATTCAGTTAGGTGAGGGAGAAACAATTTTAAAAATGGTTGAATACGCTAGAGAAAATAATGATGAGGATATTTATTTGTTTTTTCATTCAAAGGGAGTGACGGACCCACCAGACAAAAATAGATCACAGATTTCTCATTTTTATAATAAAGGATTGAGTAAAAAGTCAGATAGTAGTGAGGCTCGTTATTTTATTTTACGAGATATGAGTCATGAATTAATTCGAGAATGGAAAAGAAATATAGATTTTTTAGTGGATAATGAATTTTATTATTATATTTGGAATTTTTTTTGGGTGAGAGGATCTTTATTGAAAAAGTTTGATTTCGATTCTTTCAATAAAAATGCACAGTTTCCACGAATATATGGGTTAAAAGATCGACATTGGTCTGCAATTTTTCCTATAAATTTATTTGGGGCAGTTAATAATATAGAATATAAAAATATAAAACAATTGATAGGATTTATGAATTGAAATCAATAATTTATACTTCAGTATTTGGTGGATATGATGATCCAACAGAACAAAAATTACCAAATGGTTGGGATTGGAAATGTTTTAGTGAAGAAAATAGTTTATCATTATATACAGACAATACGAGAAATGCCAAAAGATTTAAAGTTTTACCACATAGATATTTACAAGATTATGAATATAGTATTTTTATAGATGGGAATATGAAGGTTGTTGGTAATGTAAATGAATTGGTAGATAAATATTTAAGTGATTCAAATGTTGCATTTTTCAGTCATGCACAGAATGCGCTTGATTCAAGAAACTGTATTTATGAGGAAGGTAGGGTTATATTAGAGACGGGAGAAAGAAATTATAAATTGAATCCGGAAAGAGGTAAGTTTACTTATAAAGATAACCCAACTATTATTACAAATCAAATGAAAAGATATATGAATATGCATTATCCAAAAGATAATGGGCTAATTACAGGGATGGTTATATTGCGGAGACACAACGAACAAGATTGTATAGATACGATGGAAGACTGGTGGACAGAAATAAAATATAACAGTAAGAGAGATCAGTTAAGTTTTAATTATACGGCGTGGAAGAATAACTTAAAGTTTAATTACATGGATGGGGATTCGAGAGATAATAAATATTTTTTAAATATGGGAGCACACACAGGTAAGAAATGAGAGATATTTTAAAAGGAATTCCAGATAAACGACAGGATAAAAATACAACATCTCTTAAATTTAAAAAGGATTTGATTGAATTTTTTGGAGAAGATTATAAAGATAAAATTTGTTTGGAAATCGGTACAAGTAAAGGTTATTCCACTCGACTTTTAAGTTTTTTATTTAAGAAAGTTATTACATGCGAAATTAATCCAGAGTTGATAACTTTTGCAAAAAATATAAACAAAGATAGAGAAAATATTGAATTTTTACAGAAAGATGTTTATGGTACTCGGTGGGATTTTGAAGATATTGATGTAGTTTTTATTGATTGTGATCATGAAATCAATGCAGTGTTACGTGATATTCAGAATGCAATAAGTCTGTGTAAACCATCACATGAACTTTTAATTGTGTTTGATGACTATGGGTTAGATAATCCGTGGGAAGGTGTTAAAGATGCTATATCCAGATATGATGATAATCCACATTTTAAAATAATAAAGGAAATTGGAGAGCCAAAGGGTTCAGACTGTAATCCACGAGCTAATCTATTAGAAGTTGAGGGGGTTATTTGTAGATATACAAAATCAGATATGTCAAAAAATATAGTATTCATTCCAGACATTGATTTAGGTGATGATAGAAATAAATCATATAGTTATTCTATCAATAGTTGGAAACAATTTTGTGATAAATACGATTGTGAATTATTGGTATGGGAAGATTTACTCTTACCAATAGAACAAATGAAAATAACTTGGCAACGATATTATATGT
>Ga0233435_1001118_pt1 | contig 27067 bp, 22 predicted proteins | sample SI_122_August201_3_FD_182735 | JGI IMG/M metagenome (GOLD analysis project Ga0233435, IMG submission 182735) | Seawater microbial communities from Saanich Inlet, British Columbia, Canada - SI_122_August2016_135_MG | ecosystem: Environmental > Aquatic > Marine > Inlet | place: Canada: British...
ATTTTCGAGATGCTCAATGGTGAGCATATTTTCAATCCTAATTTATCATAAAAGGTTTATATGAAAATGATAAAAAAATGTTTGGTGTCCTTGTCCTTGTTAGCATTCTTGATGCCTATGGCTTCATTAGTACAGGCAGGAAAATACGTAAAGTGGCACAGTGACGGAAGTGTTGATCTTATCATGGAGGATGGTACTGTCATACCAACCAATCGTGAAGAACTCGGTGGGCTTTTTGGTCCCAGTGAGAAACCCTTTAAAGGTGCAACAATAACAATTACCGTCAATTCAGGTGGACCAAAAGGCGGGATTTCCGGCCCTCTTTATAGTTTTAGACCCATTTGGGAAGAATTGTCCGGTGGCAAATTGGAAATTGTCGAATTGCCTTTCGGTGAACACTACACAAAGATGATGCTCGATCTTCGAACTGGTACTGGTCAGTATGATGCGTTCATGGTTGGTGCTTTCTGGTACGGAGATATTGTACCAAATGGATATGCCTTTCCTGTGGACGATCTCATAGCATCTGGGGATTATCCTAAATGGTCTTATGACTCTATGCCTGAATCACTGAAAAATCTCCACAGATGGGGCGGCAAAGGATACGGTGTATTGAATGACGGTGACGGTCAGGTTCTTTATTACCGCAGGGATGCTCTTTCCGATCCTAAGTGGCGTAAGCAATTCAAGCAAGAATATGGATACAGTCTTCCAGTGCCACCTAAGACATGGCAACAGATGTTGGATATAAGTAAATTTTTCAATGGAAAAAACTGGGATAATAAAGACTCAAAGCCTGATTCTGGCACTGTTCTTCATTTGAAAGTCGGTGAACAGGGACATTACCACTTTCAGTCTCTTTCGGCTTCCTTTGCCATTACACCAGGACCTAAGCTGGATCGTTACCATAATGTGTATTGGTTTGATCCAACAAACATGAAGCCGATGATCAACAGTCCAGGTCATGTGGCTGCCTTGAACTTTTTGCATGAACTCCATAAGACAGGGCCATCCGCTCAAGCAGGTTGGAGTTTGGGAGAAGCCTGGGATTACTTTCTGCGTGGAAAATCTGTTTTTGCCTTCAGTTGGGGTGATGTCGGTTCGCTCTGCCAGGATACTACGCGTTCTAAAATTAAGGGAGTATGTGCATCTTCTATCTTGCCCTCATCAGATACATATTACGACCACCAAACCAATAAATTTGTTAAAACAGACAACCCAGTAAAAGTTGGAAACACTACAGGTGGTTCATGGCACGGGGTAATTTCGAACTTCTCTCAAAATCCAGAAGCCACCTTTTCCTTCCTTTCTTTGATGGCAATCAAACCGGCTTCGAGTTGGTTGGCAAACAATGGCTGGACGGGAGTTGATCCTGGCTTCAAGTATCAGTTCCTGGCCCCTCAGGGAGAAGGACAACTGGGAGACTTCCTAGATGCAGGATGGAACGAGGCTGACGTGAAGGATTATCTTAATGCCTACTATGAGAATTTCTTCGCAAAAACCAGTATGACTTATCTAAGGATTCCGGGAACCTTCGAATACTGGGACATCCTGGATAAGAATCTGTCTGCATCCATGAGCGGAGAGATAACGGCTCAGCAGGCACTAGACAGTACTGCAAAATCCTGGGAACAAGTAACCGACCGACTCGGTCGCGACAAGCAACTTGAATACTACAAGTCTGCAATCGGTTACAAGTAATTTTCAATTAATAGGACATGCCCAGTTTCCTCTGGACATGTCCTTACTACATTTTAAAGTAGGTTCATAATAATTAATGAATATGCATCGTAGAACCAAGGTTCGTTTCCTATTCCTTATGCCTGCTGTCTGCTGGGTATTAATATTCACGTTGTTTCCTCTTTGTTATTCGCTTTACATCAGCTTTCACAAGGTGGAAAACAGATTAAATGTCACCAGAGAGAAAGTCCCGGTCCTTGACCAGGAAGGTAACCCTGAGCTTAGTAAATCAGGTAAGCCCAGAACCAGGACAAATGTCATCCGAGAAAAGATTTCCATCTGGACCAATGTCGGTTTTACCAATTACAAACGTTTGTGGGGCGATCCGCAAGTGGCTTCGGCAGTAAAGGTAACGACTATCTTTGTCCTCACAGCTGTTCCCATCCAGCTCATACTTGGGCTTCTTTTGGCAATGCTTTTTAATCGGAGATTATGGGCCAGGTCGATGCTTAGGACTATTATGATCCTGCCAATTTTCGCTACACCTCTTGCCGTAGGTTACCTATTCTTTACCATTTTTTACGAAGTAGGGGGCCCCTTGGGATTTCTCGGAATTCCATTCCTTTCTAAACCGGGTTGGGCACTGTTTTCTGTCATCCTTGTTGACATCTGGCAGTGGACCCCGTTTTGTTTTCTAGTCTTTTTAGCGGCCCTACAGGGCATCCCAGAGGAGTTAATGGAAGCAGCCAAAATGGAAAGTAAATCAAAGTCTGGGCTCTTCATGAACATCATATTTCCGCTCCTAACCCCAACGATTATAATTGTCTTGCTATTGCGACTTGCTGAAGCCATCAAACTGTTTGATATACCGTATGCTTTGACAGGCGGAGGGCCAGGTGTAGCTACCCAGTCGATGTCCTTTTTGGCATTTAGAACCGGCTTGCGATACTTCGATCTTGGTTATGCATCGGCAATATCTTATTGCCTACTGATCGTTGTCATGATCATTGTTACTCTGTTTTTCAGGCAATTGAGGGAAAACTATGCATAAAAACAGGGGAGCTCGGATTCAACCGAAATCGATACGGTATTCGCTATATTCTCTTCTGGCTGTGCTGTTGGCCATGATCTTTTTGTTTCCTATTTATTGGGCCTTCTCAACAAGTTTGAGAAATCCTATTGACACCTTCACCGTTTCCGGTTTAGGCATCCCTTTCATCCATTTCGAACCGACACTTGACAACTGGATCGATCAACTTTACACCGGTGAAGCTAGAAGAGCAATTGGCAACAGCACATTAATTGCGGTGTCTGCCTCACTTTTGGCTTTGTTTTTAGGCACTCCAGCAGCATATGCCCTTGCTCGTTTCCGTTTCAAAACCATTAAAAACAAGGATTTAACTATCTGGTTCCTCTCGCAAAGGGTATTGCCGCCCGTTGCGACGATTGTCCCCTTTTACCTTGTGATGCAAACCCTCGGTCTCCTGGATACCCATCTGGCATTGATACTGATCAATGCCACCTTTGTTTTGCCTTTCGTGGTGGTTATCGTCCGGCAGACTTTCATGGATCTTCCAATTGAACTTGAGGAAGCAGCACTCATGGACGGGGCTAGTTATTTTGGTGCCTTCCTCAAAGTCGCACTTCCGCTGGCTGCACCTGCCATTGTAGCAACGGGATTGATCATGTTCGCCTTCACTTGGAATGAGTTTCTTTTTGCTGTCACAATCAGCAGCAAGGATGTAATTACTATTCCTATTCATATGGCAGGTGCGGTTGATACTCGGGGTGTGCAGTTCTGGTTCATGGCAGTTCGAGCAATGATTGCCATCGCCCCTCCTGTCATAATTGCACTATTGGCTCAAAAGTACATAGTACAGGGATTAACTCTTGGCGCAGTCAAGGGTTGATCTCTTTAGAATAAATAAAAACGGAGAAATAAATTGGCTGAAGTAAGCTTAAAGAATATCAGAAAATCATTCGATGGGAATGAAGTGATCCATGGAGTCAGCCTGGATATTGAAGACCAGGAATTCGTAGTCTTTGTCGGCCCTTCAGGTTGTGGAAAATCAACACTACTCAGAATGATTGCTGGCTTGGAAGATATCACCGCCGGCGAAATCTTTATTGGAGACAGATGTGTGAATGATCTGCATCCAGCGGATCGAGGCGCAGCGATGGTCTTTCAGTCTTATGCGCTCTATCCGCATATGAATGTTTTCGATAACATTGGTTTTGGCCTTAAATTGAATAAGGTTAATAAAGTTGAAATCCGTCGAAAAGTTTTGGATGTGGCTAAAATTCTTCGAATTGAAGAATTGCTGGATCGTCGTCCTGCACAGTTATCAGGTGGACAGCGCCAGCGTGTTGCCATTGGAAGAACCATCGTGCGTGAACCAAGTGTTTTTCTTTTCGACGAACCTCTATCTAATCTGGATGCAGCACTTCGTGTTCAAATGCGAATGGAACTTGAAAAACTTCATGAGAGGTTACAGACGACTATGATCTATGTCACTCATGATCAGGTGGAAGCCATGACAATGGCAAACCGTATCTTCATCCTTAATGATGGAGTCATTGAACAGATTGGAAGTCCATTAGAAGTTTATCGAAACCCAACAAACCTGTTTGTGGCCGGATTCATCGGTTCCCCAAGAATGAACTTAATATCATCCAGCATCCTTGGTGTTCAGGAAAAACGGTTAACCATTCAACTTCCAGGCGGAAAAGTCCTCTCACTGAAACGAAACACCGAGGACCTGGGGGAAGGAGAAAGGATCACCCTGGGAATACGCCCCGAACATCTCAAAGAAAACAAAGAAGGAGACGAATTCTTTGAAGGCTTGGTCGATGTCGTCGAGCACCTCGGAAATGAAACCTATCTTCACATTACCGATGCAGACAAAAACCTTATCACAATGATCGCAGCCGGAGATTCGAACACCCGGAGAGGCGAAACAGTCCAAATGGGCTTTCATCTTAAAAATTGCCATATTTTTAACGCGACCGGTGAAGTGATCAACTGAAGTTCATCAATACATTGTACTCCATTATGAGATATTTCGGTTCACTTATTGGACGGGGTTCTTCCATGGGAGATTCTGTTTATTTTTTGATTGCGGTCAGTGTTGTGCTGATATTTGCCTTTCCACTCTACTGGGGTCTATCGACAAGCTTGCGTGCCCCGATGGACACCTTCACCGTCACTGGTCTAGGTATTCCTGGAATCCATTTTGATCCCACACTGAACAACTGGCTCGATCAACTGGTTGTTCCAGAAATGCGTAAATCGATTTACAACAGCATAGTCATCTCCATTTCTTCTTCGTTTCTTGCTCTTGCTCTTGGGATTCCATCAGCCTATGCATTGGCGCGTTTCCAGTTCAAACTGATTCAGAACCGGGATATTACCATATGGTTTCTGTCTCAGCGGGTTCTCCCCCCGGTAGCAACAGTTATCCCTTTCTATCTTGTACTACAGACCTTTAGTCTATTAGATACTCATTTGGCCTTGATTTTGATCAATACCACATTCACTCTGCCCTTTGCAGTTGTCATCATGAGACAGGCATTTCTAGACCTTCCAATTGAGTTGGAAGAAGCATCCATGATGGATGGTGCCAGTCATTTTGGAGCGTTCTGGAGAATCGCCCTGCCTCTTTCTGCTCCTGCCGTAACTGCAACGGCACTGATCATCTTCGCTTTTACCTGGAACGAACTTCTGTTTGCATTGGTGCTGAGCAGTAAAAACGCGATTACTATTCCGATGTTCATCGCCGGTTCCTTCGAGTCCCGTGGGGTGCAGTTCTGGTTCCTCAGTGTCCGGACAATGATCGCTATGATTATTCCAATCTTTATCGCCCTACTCGCACAAAGATATATTGTTCGTGGTTTAACGCTTGGAGCCGTCAAGGGTTAAACGGTTTTTTGTCTGTAGTTCAACTGAAGCAAAACAAATCAAGATTACCCTTTTCCTTACAAGCCCAGCCCATTAACAAACAGATTTCATTTACTTTGATTGTGTCTGGCAAATGTTCCTAGCTGTTGGAAGATTGATTTTTCCTGTAAGACAGTGCTTGTCCATAAAAATATTTTTTGCCTAGTTATCTTTATCAGAGGAAATTATTGAATAAACAGCTTATTGAAAAAATTCTATTTAATGCTAAAACAGCTAAAATTGCAGTTGTCGGTGATTTCTGTCTGGATGTATACTGGTTCTTGAACGAGATTTCCTCAGAAAAATCGCTTGAGACTGACTTACCTACCTGGCCAATTGCTGAACAAGAGTATAGTCTCGGAGGAGCAGGCAACGTTGTTAATAATTTACATGCTTTAGGTTGTGAAAATATACATGTTTATGGAGTAGTAGGTACTGACCCATGGGGTCAAAAATTAATGCAAAATTTATATAAGCTCAACGTCAATTGCGAAGGAATGGTAATACAAGAACAGGGCTGGGCTACTCCATCTTATGTGAAGCCTTATAAAAATAAGAATGAGCTTAATAGGATTGACTTTGGCAATTTTAACAAACTGGATACAGAAACATTAAATTGTTTGCTTTCACTCCTGGAAAAAAAATTACAAGATCAAGATATTGTTATAATTAGTCAGCAAATTGTTGGAAGTCTTTTTGTGGATGAATTTATAGAAAAAATGTTAATATTGATCAACAAATTCTGCGACACACTTTTTATTGTTGACAGTCGACATAATAGCGAAGATTTCCCAAGTGCAATACTTAAATTAAACGACTTCACTGCTGAGAGTATGGTCGGCAATACCCCCTCTAAAGGCGATGGTATCACCAGGGAAAATGCTATCAAGACAGCAAAAACACTTTGCAAAAAGTTTAAAAAAACAATCTTTATTACTCGAGGGATAAATGGTTGTATCCTAGTGGATGAAGGGGTAATTAAAGAAATCCCAAGCATAAAGATAACTGGAAAAATTGACACAGTGGGTGCTGGAGATAGTATGTTGGCTGGAATATGCATAGGATTAGTAAGCGGGCAAGATGCTTATAATAGTGCCTGTCTAGGCACCCTTGCTGCAGCAGTCACGATACAAAAGTTATATCAGACAGGCACTGTATCTCCTGAGGAATTGCTCATGATGGCAAGTTAGCCATACTTTTTTTAGTCCATGGTCATTAAAATATAGAATAAAGTATTAGCTGTTATCCATCTTATGTATCAAGCAGAGCTGAACCACATTTTACTAAATCATTAGTGGCCCAATATTATTTTGAAGCAAACATCAACTTGATTTGTAATAAGTATCATTTTAGTCCTTAATCTGTAATAGTTCACATTATTATTAATTATTATCATTTGGAGGACAGGCTTTCAGTAACTTTTCCTGTAGAGGCCTAATCTGCTTCCACGCATCAGAATAAACATCATCATAAAACTTTAGATAGGGTTCCACCCACTCAGACTGTGGAAGTATCTCATAAGTATTGAACCGCAGTCCATTAATGGCCTCCTGAAGATTAGTGAAGATTCCTGCTCCAATTCCTCCAAGAATTGCTGCTCCAAGACTGACAGTTTCCGGCATATCCATTTTAGTTAAAGCACGGTTTAGAACTGAGGCCTTGATCTTCATCAGCAGATCGTTCCGGCTTTCTCCACCAAAACAATGGATATTTTCAATTTCTGGTGCTTTCTTGAGTTGACTTATTCCTTCCACAATCATCTTCACATCAAAGGCCATACCTTCAAGCATGGAACGATAGAGCACAGTATGGTCAGTGTCAGTTCCCAATCCAATAAAAGCTCCTCGTGACATTTCGGCAGGATTTGGTGGTGATCCAACACGCATTTGCGGTAGAAAAAGAACACCGTTTGCACCTGGGGGAAGTTCCCATGCGTCTTTGATGAGTTCTTCATGGGAATAGCGTTGCTCTGTAAGTCTGCGAAACCACTGGACCGCACCTCCAGAAGTGAAAAGCCCGCCAAGATGATAATAATAGGGACGATCTGCTACAATAACTCCCTGTACATAACCATGGGAACCGACAGCTTTGTCATAAATTGGTTTGTCCAAGAACAATGTCACTGCTTCAGCAGTACCCATGGAATTTATCAATGTTCCTTGATTTGTTGCACCTGCGATCAGTGCGCCAACTAAGTGGTCATGACCTCCAGATGACACTTTGCAGTCTGATGAAAGACCAGTGATTTTTGCAATTTCAGGAAGTATATTGCCTAGAAACGTTCCTGATGGAACTAATGGTTGATACCAATTACAAGGAATTCCAACTTCCTCTAACAGTTCATTCTCATACTCAAGATTTTGAATGTTCAGTGCAAAAGTTCGTGAAGCGAGGCTATAATCCGTAGCTGGGACGCCACAGAGTTTCCAAGCTAGAAAATCAGCCGTATTTAACCAACGCACAGTCTTTTTGAAAGCTTCAGGATCATTTTCACGGATCCATAGCTGTTTGCAGAGTCCAAAAATAGGATTCATGTTGAGCCCTGTTATTTTATAAAGCCTTTCTTCACCAATATGTTGCTTAAGCCAGTTTGCTTGAGGTAATGTTCTGCAATCATACCAAGCAATTATTGGATAGACCGCATCTCCCACTGCGTCGATTGGCACTCCTGCCTCTCCAACACTAGCAACTGCAACAGAACGTACCCTTTCAGGTTTATCCACCATTGTTACAACTGACCGGATGGCATTCAGACATGATTTAAAAAGATCTTCTGCCTCGGTTGAGGCCCATCCTGGTCTAGAACATTTGACTGTAGGTTCATCACTTGCCTCTGCCACCAATGTCCCATCCAATTCAAACAGTAGTGCTCTTACACGACTAGTTCCAGCATCAATACCCATCAGCAAGGGCGAGTTAGTAGGAGGCATCAATTAATTTAGTTGGTAAATAATTTGTAGATTTTAGTTTGAAATAATACAATATATAAATTATTCTAATTATGACATTGATTATATTGGTTCTAAATATTTATTGTCTAAATTAAAGTAATGTACTTGGATAGTATAAATTAGAGAAATCTATTCCCTGAATCATAACTAAAAGACAGATTTGAGAATCAATCATAATTATTTACAAAGTAGCCTGATTTAAGTAAACCTTCAAGAACATTAAATTATTTAGACTTTAAGAACAAAAATATTAAATTACTATAAATTTAAAATTAGATCAAGGAGAGATATTTAATGGAAACATCGCTAGACACCAAACTTGAAAAAATACGACGAGGTAAATACAAACCTGCTGATTTTATCATTGCTGATGCAAAGGATGCAGATATGGGAGGTGGTATTTTTTGTACAGGAGCTCATCTTGAAGATGCTTCCCGTCCTAGGTCTTATCCAAAATACTTGCAGGCGATGCGTGAAATGGTCAAAAGTGGTCTAGTGGATTTGATGCTGATGTCTGCTTCAAGCGCAGAAAGGTTGGTAGAAGAAGGTATTTTCGAAAACTCACCTGTATCTCCTGCAGTTCGATACAACGACGCTACAGATATCTGGGGACTTCGTCATTCAGTCTATCAGCAATATCAATCTCGTAATTTTCGAACTCTTCACCTAAAGAGACTAATTCCATTGGTGGATTTAGGGCTTTATTCAATCACTTTTTCAAATGCTATTGAAAAAGATATAGAATCCCTTGAGGGATTAAGACAGTTCCTAAGTGAGCTATCTGGTACTGGAATGCGCTACTTTTTGGAGGTCTTTAATCCGCAGATTGACATTGGTATTAGTGAAGACAAACTCCCAGAATATATCAATGACTGTATCGTTCGCTGTCTTGCCGGTCTGACTAAGCAAGACAGTCCTCTATTCCTCAAAATTCCTTTCAATGGGCCAAGTGCTATGGAGGAGTTGTGTTCCTACCACCCGGGGGAACTGATTGTAGGAGTACTTGGAGGAGGCAAAGGAACGATTCGGGATACTTTTGAACTGGTTCGACAGAGTGAAAAATACGGTGCCAGAGTAGCCCTCTTTGGCAGGAAAATCAACTTAGCTGAGTCTCCCGTCACGCTAGTCAGTTTGATGCGCTCGGTTATTGAAGGTGAATTGAGTACTCTCAATGCAGTCAAAGAATACCACTCATCTCTCTCTAAGGAAGGTATAACCCCCAAGCTTTCATTTGAAAAGGATCAAATAGTCACAGAAAAGGTCCTCTTTGAAGATCTTTAAAACATGAACAAGATTTGAAAAATTTTGTTCACTAAAATTTTTGTCCGTTTTCTCATGTAAATACTGAATCATCATTAATAATTTTGAGGAGATATCGATTATGGCATTGACACAAATAGAAGTTAAAAATTGGCAAAATGTGGCCCGTGAATATCTTCATAAAGCAGGTATTGTATTGACTACTGAAGAACAAGATACAATTGAAATTGCCGATCTAGGTCTTGGAGAATACGAGCAAACTGGGGTTGCTTTGGTTGTTTATTTTAATGATGAGAAATATTGCGCTAAAGAGATTGTTTTTATGCCAAACCAAACATGCCCCCAGCATATGCACCCACCTATTCCAGAGTTGGATTATATTGGTAAACAGGAAACTATCCGTTGTCGATGGGGCCTAGTCTATCTGTATGTCGAAGGTGAAGCAACAAAGAGCCCAAAAGCAAAACCACCACAAAACCGCAAAGAGCATTATACCGTCTGGCACGAAATTGTTCTCAAACCGGGAGACCAGTTTACGATTCCACCTTTAACCTGGCATTGGTTTCAGGGAGGTTACCAAGGTGCAGTGGTAAGTGAATTTAGCACACGTAGTGCTGATGAAGAGGACCTGTTCACCGATCCTGAAATTCAACGAATAACTAAAATCGTCAAATAGGACTACTGATTTGGCCCATGATGTAATCGTCAGTGGCCATTTGTGCCTCGACCTGTTGCCTGCGATGAACCATTTGTCATCCAGAGCAGTTACGATGCCGGGCAAGTTATTTGAGATTGGCAAGATGAAGATGGCGACAGCGTATGCGAAGGATTCTTGGTAGCTATAATAAGAGGCTTACCACTTGATGAGATCAGACGTTTTGCGTGTGGGCTAGAAATGTACCTGTAATGTGTAAACTACAGATTCCATAAGTTTGGTACAATCGTGGTAAATTACCCAAACACGTATTAGATCAAAATGAAAATCATTGAATGTCATCTTACTGCATTAAATCGTTTTACTATATTTTGAATGAAATTCATCCTAATAATGAAATTATTCTGCCACGCATATGCCATCTGGAAAATAATATTTTGCAAGACTAGTATGATAAACTTAGACAACCAGTCTTTTTTTAAAGTACTAATTTAGTAACTTCCTTAACTTTTTTAATAGGAGAACATCACCATGATAAAACAACAAACACTTCGGACGCGTCGACTGTTTAGAGATAATAACAGAGCATTAGTTGTTGCAATGGATCATGCAAGGGTATTTGATACCATAACCGGATTAAAAGATTCAAATCATATAATCAAAACCATTATTAGTGCAGGTGCCGATGCGATTCTTACCCCTTACGGTTCTACATCCATAGCTGCTGAAGTGCTAGGTAATGCAGGTTGCTGGCTTAGTGTTGATGTGACTCCAGAGACGGTCGTTCCTCTTGTAGAAATCGCCATTAGACTTGGAGTAGATGGAATTAAAGTAGAAGCCTATCCTTGGTGTACTAAGGAAGATGATTACTTCAAACGTTTTACCGGGACAGAATCTGTGCTGAATACAATATGCTTAGCGGGGGAATGCCAAAAGTGGGGACTGCCGTTGATGGTGGAAAGTATTCCAGGAGGATGGCCTAAAGCTGATATGAGAACTCCTGAAAAAGTTGCAGCAGCGGCAAGAGTAGCCAGCGAAACGGGTGCTGATTATGTAAAAACATTTTACACAGGTGATAAAAGGAGCTTCAAAGAAGTGTTGGATAATTGCTCTGTTCCTGTTTTGATCCTAGGTGGACCAAAAATTGATTCTGACAGGGCAATTCTGGAAATGGTTCATGATGCTATGAATGTTGGAGCAGCAGGGGTTACCATGGGACGGAACATTTGGGGACATTCTAACATAGAGGGTATGACTACTGCCTTGGCAGAGATTATTCATAATGATGCCAGTGTTGAAAGTGCATACAGACTCATTCAATAAAGCGTTTCAACGTAATAATTTAAAATCAGTGCAATCCATCCTAACCATAATACATGAGTCAAACACACATAAGACCATTACAATGTAAGGCGGTGTTTTTTCCGCTGAATCAAAAGACAGAAAGTGTATAATATGCGATTACATCCAAACGATAATGTGGGCTTAGCCTTGACGAAAATAAAGGAGAACCGTTCTTTTGAAAACGTCATTGCACAAGAAAATATCCCAGCTGGACATAAAATAGCTTTAGCTGAAATTCAAAAAGGGGAGGCAATCCGGAAATATAACCAGACGATCGGTTTTGCTTCTCAGACAATTCACGCCGGAGATCATATTCACACACATAATATTGAATTTCATTCATTCGAAAGGCTTCCAGAGGTTGGTGGGTTTAAAAACAAAATAAACAAACCAAATAAATCTGCAAACTTTCAGGGGTACTTACGTTCAAACGGTAAAGTTGGCACCAGAAATTACATTGGAATCCTGAGTACAGTAAACTGTTCGGCCAGCATCTCACAAAGGATTGCCGGTTATTTCAAAAGCGAATCTGATGGAGAATCTTTCAACGATAATATGGTGCCTTTCCCGAATGCTGATGGAGTCATAGCCCTGACCCACGATAGTGGTTGCGGAATGTCAATTGAAGGGGAGGGGCTTACTTTGCTCCAGCGGGTTTTGACTGGTTATGCAGAACATCCAAATTTCGCGGGGATTTTGATCGTCGGTTTGGGATGTGAAGTGAACCAGGTTTCCGTACTTCTCGAAAAATTTAAGCTAAAAGAAAGACAACATATCCGTACACTTGTTATTCAAGAAAATGGTGGAACAAGAAAAACAATTGAAAATGGAATCAAAATAGTACGAAAATTACTGGAGGGAACAAAGGACTTTCAAAGAGAGACAGTTTCGGCAAAACATCTATGTATTGGTTTAGAATGTGGAGGGTCTGACGCTTACTCCGGAATCAGTGCAAATCCGGCTTTAGGTGCGGCAGCAGACTTGGTCGTAGAACATGGTGGTAGTGCAATTTTGAGTGAAACTCCGGAAATCTATGGTGCGGAACATTTGCTCATCCAAAGAGCAGTCACACCTGAGGTGGGGAACCGGCTTATGGATTTAATCCATTGGTGGGAAAATTATGTGGCAATCTATCACGGCTCTCTCAACAATAATCCATCTCCAGGCAATAAAGCCGGCGGGATCAGTACAATCCTGGAAAAATCTTTGGGAGCAGTTGCAAAAGGTGGTACTTCGGAGTTAGTGGACGTGATTCAATATGCAGAGCCAATAAAGACAAAAGGTTTGGTTTTTATGGATTCGCCCGGATATGATCCTGTTTCCGTCACAGGACAAGTTGCTTCCGGAGCAAATGTGGTTTGTTTCACAACCGGAAGAGGTTCCGTTTTTGGCTGTAAACCAGTTCCCAGCCTCAAGTTGGCCACCAATTCACCAATGTACAATCGAATGATTGAAGACATGGATTTGAACTGTGGTGAAATCATAGACGGTACCATGGATGTTCAGGAAATGGGTTCGATAATATTTCATAAAATTTTAGCAACTGCCTCTGGAGAATTAACAAAAAGTGAGGAATTTGGTTTTGGCGACTACGAATTTGCACCATGGAAAATTGGGGCAGTTTTGTAGTCTTAATTATTTTTATTCATAGATTATTGAAGAATAAAAGAAATCTATAGTTTTCATTATTATTTTGAAAGGAAGAAATTATGGCGGGAAGACTTAAAAACAAAAAGACTCTGATCACTGCTGCAGGGCAAGGCATTGGGCGTGCAACGGTGCTTGCGTTTGCCCGTGAAGGTGCGGAAATTTTGGCAACAGATATCGATCAGGACAGCCTCGATTCACTCAAGAAAGAATGTCCTGAGATCGAAACTCGTGTGCTTGATGTCAACAACCTCGAGGCAATTCACCAACTTGCAAAGGAAACAGGAACAATCGATGTGTTGTTTAACTGTGCCGGATATGTGCATCACGGCACGGTGCTGGACTGCGAAGAAAGCGACTGGGATTTTTCCTTCGATCTCAATGTCCGTTCTATGTACCGTATGATCAAGGCTTTTTTACCAGCAATGCTGGAATCCGGGGGAGGAAGCATTGTCAACATGTCTTCAGTAGCTTCAAGTGTTAAAGGTTTACCAAACCGTTTCGTTTACGGTGCCAGCAAGGCTGCAGTGGTGGGTTTAACTAAATCTGTTGCAGCTGATTTTATTAAACAGGGAATTCGCTGTAATGCCATTTGCCCGGGAACCGTGGAATCTCCGTCTCTTCAGGAACGGATAAAAGCACAGGGCGGAAATTACGAAGAAGTGCTTTCAGCATTTGTTGCACGTCAACCAATCGGAAGAATAGGTACTCCCGAAGAAATCGCAGCTTTGGCAGTTTATTTGGCGTCAGATGAATCATCATACACGACCGGTGTTGCATGGAGCATTGACGGCGGCATGACTTGAAAATAATTTATACCTTAAAAATGAAACTGTTATGAAATTACTACGATATGGAATGTCCGGAAATGAAAAACCCGGAATGCTTGATGACGAGGGAGTTCTGCGTGACCTTTCCGGAATAGTCGATGACATTGCCGGTGAAACGCTACTTCCGGAAAACATCGAACGTCTACGAAACCTAGAATCCAAAACACTTTCCGAAGTTGAGGGAAATCCACGTCTCGGACCTTGTGTGGGACAGATCGGTAAATTCATCTGCATCGGCCTCAACTATTCTGATCATGCGAAAGAATCCGGACTTTCTGTTCCACCAGAACCGATAATTTTCACCAAGTATACCAGCGCAATCTGTGGCGCAAACGACGACGTGATCATTCCTCGCAATTCAGTTAAAACTGACTGGGAGGTTGAACTTGGTGTGGTGATCGGTAAGCCTGCCAAGTACGTTGATGAAAAATCTGCACTCGATCATGTCGCTGGATACTGTGTGATCAATGACATATCGGAACGTGAATTTCAAATTGAACGTTCCGGACAATGGGTCAAAGGCAAGAGCTGCGACACTTTCGGCCCTACAGGTCCATGGTTGGTAACTCCGGAAGAGGTCGGCGATCCGCAGAATCTGGATCTCTGGCTGGAAGTTGACGGGAAGCGCTACCAGGACGGGAATACACGGACGATGGTTTACGGTGTAGCGCATCTGATTCATTACCTGAGCCAATTTTTTACACTACATTCCGGAGATATTATTTCTACCGGAACACCGCCCGGGGTGGGTTTAGGTCAAAAACCCGAACCAATCTACCTGAGAGTAGGACAAACTATGCACCTCGGAATTGAAAAGTTGGGTGTTCAGACCCAAAACCTTGTAGCTGATGTTTAGTACTTAAACAACCAGGTTAAATATTTAGTTTTTGTGGTGTTTTGAAAAAAATAAAGAAATTGCGGGAATACGTTGGCTGGTTCTACTAAAATAATAGCTAAACGGTTGTATCACGCCGGTTACCAATATACTTTTAGTTTTTAGATAGGGATTTATTTTTTACATAAACAGGGAGTGAGAAACTCAAGCTATCAGTTAATATTAAAAAATAAAATAACTGTGCTTGGTTTCAGGTAGGAAGGCAGATTATATGCTACTCTACTCATGAATTAGTGAAAAAACAACTTAGTCCATGAGCTTTTAGCTCAATCAATTTAATGGATCCATTATTAGAGGAATTAGATCCGAATGAGTTTACATTTTAACTAGTACAAACTTTATTTGAATAAGAAGTGATAAATTTTTCTACGTCTAGACGGTACGGAATAGGTTCAACTGCGCCAAAACCTATAGTAGAAAGTGCCGCCGCAGCATTAGCATACTGAGCAGACTCCAATGGATTACGGTTTTTCAGCCATTCGGATAAAAAGGCTCCATCAAAAATATCACCTGCACCTGTCGCATCTGCTGTTTCTACTGTTTTACCAGGAATCCTGTGGAAACCGTCTTCAGTTCCCAAAAGAACTCCCTCAGTTCCCAGTTTTAGTGCTACTAACTTTGCTCCGTTTTTCAAGTAATAGTCAACAATCGCAGTTGGCTCTTTGAGACCTGTCAGTAGAATTGAGTCTTCTAAACTTGGAAAAAGAAAGTCAACATAAGGAATAGTTTGTTGAATTGTCTCTCTTGCTTTGTCTAGAGACCATAGTTTCAGTCGAAGATTTGTATCATAGGAGATAAGGACACTATTTTCTACAGCAATCTTAATTGAGGCATTCACAACTTCGTTTGAGGAAGAACTAATTGCTTGACTAATAGCGGAAAAATGTAGAAATTTTGCCGAAGTAATGTAAGCAGATGGCAAATTTTCAGGAGTTATTTGACTAGCGGCGGAATCTTTCCGAAAATAACTAAAGTGATGACCTTTTGAATCATGCGTCACAAAATAGATGCCAGTTGAAGCATTTGATATTTTGCTGACATGGGTGTGATTAACCCCTTCTCTTTGCCACAATTCAAGTAATTGATCTCCAAAAAGATCATCTCCGACCAAACTTATAATTCCTGCTTTACTCCCTTGTCTTGCAATTGCAATCGCAACATTAGACACATCTCCTCCAAAACTTGAGTAAAATAAGTCTTTACCTTTTTCAGGTAGCTGATTTAACTCAATTAGAGCTTCACCAAGACAAACAATTTCTGATTCCATTAGAAAATTTTATGACGATTATAGTTTTGCTTGTTTAAATATTTCCAAACTGGCATTAAATATCATTTTCCGTTCACCCTGTTTAATGAGTGTTTCATTAACCAACACTCCACCAAGTCCAACACATAATGCTCCGTTGTCTAAATACTCTTTAACTTCGTTTGGTTTGATTCCACCTGTTGGAATAAGAGGCACTCCAGGAAATATTGAAAATAATGTTTTTATATAAGTTGCTCCACCCATCAAACTAACTGGGAAAATTTTGATCGCATCAGCTTTAGCTTTCATTGCCAAATGCAGTTCAGTAGGTGTACAGGCTCCTAAAAAACATGGAATATCATACTGATGACAGACATCGGGTAAGTCTGAAACCAGACAAGGAGAAACAATGTATTGAGCTCCGGCCTCAATACATTGTTCGGCTTGTTTAACAGAAGTCACCGTTCCAGCACCTATCAAAGCATCTTTTTTTGCTGTCAGTTGAACAATTATATTAATTGCATCAGGTGTGGTAAGAGTGATTTCAAAGGTTCGGAATCCAGCCTCTCTTAACCACAGAACAGCAGTAACTGCATTTTCTGGCTCTTTTGTTCTTATTACAGGAATAACTCGTAACTCGGACAATTGGTCCAAGACTTTTTTTTTATTTGTCATACTAATTTTCTGTAAAATGTTTATTAAATTTTATGACAAAAATAGACAAAATATTTGTCCATATCTCTAGGTAGAAAATATAAATTTATTGTGTCGGGCTTAAAATATGATTCAGTTAACTATTAACAAAATGAAGATTTACCAGTTCCACATAGTACCATCCTCCAAACGGTTCACCGGCAGGTAGGCACGCTGGTAGGGATACTTGGCAGCGAGTTTTTCATTTATATCAACCCCATGCCCTGCTGTTTCTCCGGGATACATATAACCATTACTGAAAGAATATGAGTGAGGAAAAACTGCATTCGTTTCTTCCGAATGTCGCATATATTCTTGAATACCAAAATTCGGAACCCATAAATCGAAGTGTAAGGCAGCTCCCATGCAAATTGGTGAAAGGTCGGTTGCACCATGACAGCCTGTGCGGACATGGAAAAGAGAAGCAAAATCAGCGATGCGTCTTAGATGAGTTATACCTCCTGCGTGTACTACCGATGTCCTGATATAATCTATGAGCTGTTCTTCAAGCAATTCTTTACAATCCCAAATAGTATTGAATATCTCTCCTACTGCAAGAGGTGTAACGGTATTCTGGCGAATGGTGCGGAAGCCAGCTTGATTTTCTGCAGGAACTGCATCTTCCAACCAAAACAGTCGAAACGATTCCAAATCTTTTCCCAAACGTGCGGCTTCAATCGGAGTTAGTCTGTGGTGAACATCGTGTAATAAATGTGGTTCATTTCCATAAGCATTTCTTAATGTTTCAAAAAGTTTTGGGATACTATCCAAATATTTTGTTGTAGACCATTCGTTTTCAGTAGGCAAATCTGAATCAGCTGGTTCGTAAAACATTTTATCTTTCGACACTCCGTAAGTACTTTTTAATCCTGGAATTCCAGTTTGCGCCCGAACTGCAAGATAACCATCGTTTAAAAATTTTCCTACTTCATCTACTGTCTCTTCAATACTGTCCCCATTCGCATGACCATATACCATAACGCCTGAACGACTTTTTCCACCTAATAACTGATAAAGAGGCATATTTGCAGCTTTTGCTTTTATATCCCATAACGCCATATCTACGGCAGATATTGCTGTCATCGTTACAGGACCCTTTCGCCAATAGGCTCCGCGATATAAAAATTGCCAAATATCTTCTATCTGATGAGGATCTCTACCGACCAACATTGGCACAATATGATCATTTAAATATGAAGCTACAGAAAGTTCTCTACCGTTTAGAGTAGCGTCTCCTACTCCATATAAACCTTCATCTGTGTATATCTTTAAGCTAACAAAATTTCTTCCCGGACTAGTAATAATTACCTTGGCCTCAGTTATTTTCATGGTACCTCCAAAATATATCGGTTTGCTATTATTTTATTATGATTGATTAGCTTATTTAAAATTGTGTATTACAGTTATTGAGATTGTTAAGAACATTCAAATATTTTCCAATTTCCAGTTTCCTAAATGGACTTTCTCAACAATAGGTTTTTGAAGGCCCATCTCCCACGTCACCTGAGATTGTGACCTTCCGATAAGCAGTGATTCTGGAAGACCAATGAGACGTCTAGGTTGTTCAGATGCCCAGCGGATTACTTCATCGAAGGGCGCTCCGTACCAATCGACCACATTGGCCACGCATTCGGACAGGGTTGTTGCTGACCCTGCAAGCATTTTGGTTCCCGGAATGTAGACAATATCTTCTTGTTGACGCTCTATCTCGACTTCACCTAATGAATAACGTCCTGGAAGTGCGACTGAACCAGAGGTGCCGTCAGTCACCAGAATTGTCCGTGATGATTGTTTTGCCCGAAGGTAAACTCCGAGTACATGAGGCTCCTGATGAACACCGTCAGCAATGAAGCTGGCACTAAAACGATCTTCTGCCAGTTGACCTAGAATGGGGTTGTCTTTTTTCGGTAACATTTGAGCTATACCATTGCCCAAGTGTGTTGATAGTGTAACTCCGGCATCTGCCGCCCTCAGTAACGTGTCACGATCTGGATTGCAATGCCCGATGGCTACCGCTATACCTTTCTCGACCAACTTTGGTATTAAGTCCAACACACCTTTAATTTCCGGAGCAACAGTAACAAGTGTAATTCGACCTCCAGCTGCTTCTTGAAGTCGTTCAAAATGATCCAACGTAGCAGGTCTCATCCACTTAGTAGGATGGCATCCACAGAATCCTTCTTCTGGATTAAGAAACGGACCTTCCAGATGATAACCTGGTATCATTGCCTGAGCTAGTTTAGAAGCGTTTCGTCCTGCTTCCAGAGCATGAAAGCATTGAATTTGCCAGTCTTCACTCCCAGTAATAACTGTAGGCAGACATGTCGTAACACCTGTTCTAAGCATGGCAAAAAGGGATTTTTCAAATTCTTCTGGCATCAAGGTTGGATCATTATAATCCACCCCGGCAAACCCATTGACCTGCAAATCGCAAAGTCCTGAACTGATAACTCTAGTAGCTCTTTTCCATATTTCTGGTCCTGCTTCGACTGGTACCGATTTAAGCAAACCAGCTGAATCAGTTAATGGTGGTTTGGATGGATCAAAAATCATTTAACTGGCTGTAGTAGAATTATTGAAGATTGGATTCAGTCCACACCTGCTAATTGCAGTTCATCATGTCGATGGCAACTAACAAAATGATTGTCAGACACTTGTTTCAATTCCGGGTATTCAATTAAGCAAAGTTCAGTGGCATGCGGACAACGTGGATGGAAATAACATCCAGATGGAGGATTGGCAGGACTTGGAACCTCGCCCTCAAGTGGTGTCATTTTGAAACGTGCACGTGGGTCAGGTACAGGAACTGCTGACATAAGCGCCGCCGTGTAAGGATGTTTTGGTGTATTAAATAGATCTTCCGTTGTTGCGGTTTCGATGATTTTACCACAATACATCACGGCTACCCGATTACAAATATGTTTTATAACACTGAGATCATGGGCTACGAAGAGATACGTCAAGTTCAACCGTTCCTGTAATTCCATCATAAGATTGAGTACTTGTGCCTGCACAGAAACATCTAGGGCCGAAACCGGTTCATCAGCAATTACCAATCGTGGATTCAATGCTAGTGCACGCGCGATAACAATGCGCTGCCGTTGCCCTCCACTGAAAGCATGCGGAAACCGTTGCATATATTCTGGACGTAAACCAACTAGTCGCAATAGTTCTGCAACTCGTTCTGAGCGCTCTTTTCTGTTTTTCAGTCCATTTACCAACATTGGTTCGCCAACAAGATCTAGCAGATTCATACGTGGATTCAGAGAAGAGAACGGATCTTGGAAAATCATCTGCATATCACCGCGAAGTAACCGCATTTTTTTGTTGGATAAACTATTAAGATCTACCATTTCCTGATTTGATTTCTGAAACCATATTTCCCCTTCTGTAGGCTTAATTGCCCTCAAGATGGAACGAGCAGTCGTGGTTTTACCACATCCACTTTCTCCGACCAACCCAAGAGTCTCTCCTTTCTCAATGAAAAAATTTAGTTCATCGACAGATTTTACCTGTCCCACTGTTTTCTTAAAAAATCCTTTCCGAATAGGAAAGTACTTTTTCAAGCCCTTAACTTCCAAAATCTTGGTGTTAACCTCTGGTTTAGGATTCACAATTGAATTTTTGCATTAGGTTAGCTAAATTTAAATTAGGGTTGATCAACAAAATCATGAATTTTAAAACAACTTACTGATTGATGATCTGTAACTGGATGTAAAGCAGGAGTTTTCTGATCGCACAAGCCGGGTATCATATCTTGACAGCGTTGATGAAATGGACAACCTTTGGGGCGGTGAAAAGCATGTGGGATTGAACCTTCGATGGTGGGTAGCGATGAGCGATTTACTGTGTTGATGGTAGGAATTGATTTCAACAGAGCTTTTGTGTATGGGTGCTGAGGATTGTGAAAGATGTCATCTACCGGGCCAACTTCCATAACTCTTCCTAGATACATCACGACTACATCATCAGCCAACTGAGCGATCACTCCTAAATCATGTGTAATGAAAATAATAGCGGTGTTGTGATCTTTTTGAAGTATTCGGAGAAGATTAAGAATCTGTGCCTGAGTTGTTACATCAATTGCAGTGGTTGGTTCATCAGCAATTAACAACGAGGGTTCACAGACTAACGCCATACTAATCAGCGCTCGCTGTCGCAACCCGCCACTTAATTCCCATGAATACATTTCCATGCATTGTTCGGGATTCGGGATTCCGACTTCACGAAGACATTTTATCGCAATCTCTTGAGCTTCAGAGGTACCGATAGTACTGTGCAACAAAACAGCTTCAGTTATTTGATTGCCTATAGTATGAACTGGACTGAAGGCGGACATTGGTTCTTGAGGTATAAGAGCAATCTCGTTTCCACGTATGGAACGAATTTGTTTGCAATGCGGCTCCAACTGAGCTAAGTCGACAAGTTTGGATTCAGCTTTTCCTTGAGACTTAGTACTCTGAAACATAATTTTACCTGATGTAATTCGCCCAGGTTTTTCTACAATGCGCAGGATTGATTTGATTGTCATACTTTTACCGCAACCGCTTTCTCCAACAATGCCTAAAATTTTCCTTGGGTATAGCTTAAAACTAACACCGTCAACTGCTTTAACTGTACCTTCATCAAGCTCAAAACAAGTTTTGAGGTTCTCTACTGATAATAGAGGTTTCACTTCAGACATATTTATTCGTAGTTGTTTCGATGTTAACTATAAGGGTCAGCTGCATCACGCAATCCATCCCCAAGAATGTTCAATGCAAGAACGGTTATTATCACAGCCAATCCTGGTAGGAGCAACCACGGTGCAAGTGCTATCGACTGGAGGTTCTGTGCTTCCTGAAGTAAAACTCCCCAACTGATTGCTGGTGGGCGCAACCCGAGTCCGAGGAAACTGAGGAATGTTTCATTGATGATCATGACAGGAACCGCCAGGGTACTTGTGGCAATGATGTGACTGGTAAAAGTCGGTAGCATATGCCGGAAAATAATCCTCATCTGACTGCATCCGGACAAATGAGCGGCCATGACGAAATCCTCCTCCCTCATCGAAAGAAAACGACCTCTAACTTCTCGCGCAAGTGTAGTCCAGCCAATCATAGAAAGTATGATTGTGATGGCAAAATAGGTTTGTTCAACAGACCAATCTCTTGGAAGTGAGGCCGTTAGCGCCATCCAGATGGGAATTGGAGGCAAAGATTGCAAGATTTCTATGAAACGTTGGATAATCATATCCACCCAACCACCGAAGTATCCTGAAATACCGCCCAGAAGTATACCAAAAAAAATGCTGAGGGAAACTGCAACAAGACCGATTGACAACGACACCCTTGTTCCATGCATCAACCTTGACCATTGATCCCGGCCCAATCGATCTGTTCCCAATAAGTGAATCGATTGTAAAGATTTGGGGTCACTGACCCCAAATAAATGAATATTCGTATCAATTATTCCTAGTATTTGGTAGTCATAACCTTCCACAAAAAACCCTACAGGTACCTTTTGTGTTTTATGAGACTTCCACTCCATCTTCAATGTCGTCGAGTTTCGTTTTCCCACCAACTTGTCCATATGAGGAATTAAACTTCCTTCAAAGAAGAAATGGATGCCTTGGGTAGGCATGAACGATTGCATTGCGCTGGTTTTGTGTGGGTTGCGTGTACTGAAGAAATCTGGGAAAACGGCGATCAAGGCAATGACCATGAGGACCACACCACTGACTAGTGCCAGCCGATGTTTCTTGAAACGCCACCACACCAGTTTCCAATTTGGAGCAACATCAAACGCATCATCATCACGAAATGTATCGTCACTCATTGTCGTGGACGTTGATCCCATTGAAGTTGTAGGGTTAGGAGGCGACTTTGCAGGATTCATCACGATTCAGTTATCCTCCATCCTAATCCGGGGATCGAGCCACGCCAGCAAAATATCAGAAATCAAGGTGCCTATTATAGCCAGTATCATATATATGAGGATGATGGTTCCTGCCAAATACATATCTTGACTTATCAATGCCCGAAGTAGCATGGGACCGATGGTGGGAAGATTCATAACCGTGGCGACAATCACACTGCCAGAGAAAATAAGAGGCAGATACCACCCAATAGTACTCACCAGAGGATTTAGAGCTAATCGGACAGGATACTTCATCACTAGTCTCCATTCAGATAATCCTTTAGCACGAGCCATTTCCATATAAGGCTTTTTGAGTTCATCTAGTAAATTCGCCCTCATCACTCTTGCCAATCGCGCAGTACCGTCCATCCCAAGAATAACAACTGGTAACCAAAGATGTTTTAATAAATCGATGGTTCTATCAAAACTCCAAGTTGCATCAATGTATTCTGGAGAAAAAAGCCCTGTTATACTAAGGCCATAATATTTGAATGCTATCCACATGAGAACTAAGGCAGTCATGAAGGTTGGTGTTGCGACTCCAATATAATTAAATACGGTAAAAAAATAATCAAAAAAAGAATATTGCTTAGTTGCAGATAAGATTCCGATTGGTATTGCTACCATCCATGTAAAAATAAATGTTCCTATTCCTAAAGCTAGTGTTAATGCTAATCGTTCTCCAATTAATTCACTGATTGGCTTTTGCCAATCAAGCGAAAATCCTAAATCACCGGTTAATAAACGACTAACCCATTTGATATACTGAATGTAATATGGCTGATCCAATCCATACAAAGTCCGTAATGCATCAATCTGAGCTCTTTCAATTGAAGATCCTGAAGCTGCCAACTCTGCAATGTAGCTGGTCAAGAAATCTCCGGGTGGTGCTTGAATTAATATGAAGGCAATTATGGAAAAGACAAATAATAGAAAGGGAAGCAGCAGAAGCCGTTTGATGATATATTGGAGCATAGTTCCTGCCTTTTAGCATATAGGTGTAAGATGGCAGTTCTACTTTGAGAACTGCCGTTAGAGGTTAAAAAGATCTACTTAACGTAGAAGTACTGCTCAAGACGTGTATCTCCTGGTGTCCTGAGAGGCCAGTCGTTTCCAGCTACTTCAGGAATATTCCGGAGTTTGTCATTGGCGACCAGAACACCCTGGATCATCGGAGTAAGTCCGACTGTACCAATTTCCCACACGTTGTCTGCCCAAATTCTGAACAGTTCTTTTGCTAGTTTAACTTGCCGATTTCGCGAAGAGGTTTTGCCCTCGTCGATAATATCTACAAGACGCTTTATTTCTTTTGATGGTGCTACACCTTGTTTACCGTTAGTCGCATACCATTTGGCTACCAGCGGAGCAAAAGTAAGGGCTGGATCACTTCTCGGGTCAAATTTGGGTTGACCACTGAAAGGGAACCCCGTGGTGTCTTCATTCCACACTTCAGCCATTAGCTCGTTGGCGGGTCTCATAGCAAATTGTTGAGTTCGCTCTCGAACTTCAACATGTGCCTTCACTCCGATATCAGCCCAATTTTCTACTACCAATTGTGCTATATCTGTCCATGCCCCAAACTGAGGAACTACCCCGATTTCGATATCAAATGGTTTACCGCTAGGTAGCAAACGGAAGCCTTTAGAATCTTTTTTTGACAAAAATTGGTCAAGAATTTTATTAGCTTTGTTTACATCGTATTGAGTGTATTTGAATGCATACTCATCTCCCGGATAATAAGGATGGAAAGGAGCAGGAACTCCTTGCCGTGACTCCCCAAGACCAAAAAACGCTAGTTCTTTGATCGCGTTTCGGTTGATTGCATACGACAGTGCTATGCGGAACTGTTTATTTCGGAACAATTCTCCTTCTGGTCCTTGCCAAGTTTGGTTGAACATGATCACAGCGTCAGAACCACCAAAAGTTGGCCAGGTTACAACACGGTAATTATTCTGAGATTCATTTTCCTTAAGTACAGGATAAGTACTCATGTTGATGTGTCGTCCCTGAAAGTCGATCTCTCCAGAAACTGCAGCAAGATTTAATGCTTCTTTATCAGCAAAGAATGTAAAATGGACTTCATCTATGTACGGCAACTGATTCCCTGCTGGGTCAACTCCTACAAAGTATGGATTACGTTTGATCTTGAAGACACGATCAGAAACGGTAGATCCATTTGGCACCCATCCAGCCATACCCGGTCGAACTCCACTCAAATGTGGTAAGGCTTCAATGGCAAACAGTTGCGTCCAAGTATCAAAACCAGCTTTTTTTACCTTAGCGTTTAAGTTGGATTTTGATGCGTAATTTGGATGAAACTGTTTGAGGTAATGAGCTGGAACAAAAACCAGATTGCTTATTGATTTATCAGCACCATCCATATTCGCAAGGTTTAACAGGAACGCTGTGTTCGGCTGTTTGTAAGTCCATTTGAGCATGTAGTTACTAAGTTTTTCAACTTTGACTACTGAACCATCTTCATTTTTCATCCAGTTGGCACCGCCGGGCATCAGTTCTTTGTTAAGCAGAATATCGTTATACCAGAACATGATATCATCTGCGGTAAAAGGTTTACCATCAGACCATTTCGCACCAGGACGTAAACGGACAATCCACTCTGTGAAATTTTCATTCGACTCCCAGCCGGAAGCGATATGAGGAACTACTTGACTACCATCAGGAGCAAAACGTACGAGCGCATCGTAAACAACTCTGGTGTAGTTATTATGATCTCCAGGACCCAGAAATGCACGACGGAGTATACCTCCGTATTGCCCTATTTCGTCTACCACCGGCAACATCAAAGGAATTTCAGGAAGACGCTCATTGACTGGCGGCAATTTACCTGCTTTAACTAAAGCGGAAAGCTGGGGTGCTTCTTGAGCGGATATACCTGCGGCACCAAAGATGGTGACTAGGCCAAATATTCCCATCCATCGGATGGTATTTAGTATTGTTTTCAAAATGTCTCCATTTATATGAAGGTTTATAAAATTGCCGTTTAAGAATTAAACAGCAGTTATGGTTAATGTCTTTTTGTCATGTCATAGGCACCTCCGTTTCAGGTTTATAAACAAGCAGAAGATTCTGCATCCAAGTATAAGCGAGCATGTTTCTGGGTTCTTAAAATGGATCAAGGGTGTTTTTCAGAAACTGGCTCATTAAGACAGGAGCGTACAGCCTCAGCCTTGCGTTTTTCGGGAACAATACAAAGGATCGTTCTCGCTGCAAGCAAAGCGGGAATCGTCAGAGTGATCGCATGAGTGGGAACTTCTGAAAGTGAAGCAAATACAACGTATTGTCTATATCACAGTCGATATCATACTTTTTTTGTGACTTTTGTATAGCAGTTTAGCGGAACATTTCTGCCATGCTTTTACCAATGATCTTGCTCGACAGGAAAACCAGAAGCAACGTTGCTACGATGGCGATGGATCCCATGGCGGAGGCATCCAACAGTTCGTCGGCAATGACGTATTCGTAAATGGCAATGGACATAGTTTTCCACCGTGCCGAATAAAGCATGATAGTTACACTCATTTCACTGATCAGTGTTGCAAAAACAAGTATTCCTCCAGCGATAATTCCAGGTGAAACCAGTGGCAACGTAATTTTTCGCATGGTCCGCCCCCAAGTGGCTCCACAAATAGCCGAAGCCTCTTCCAATTTATTATCAACCTGTCCAAGTGCTGCGGAGACGGTACGGAATATATAAGCGATCCGTCGTACACAATAGGCCAGAATGAGGATCGTGCTTGTACCACTAAGAATGATCCAACCACTGTTAAATGTTGTAAGAAAGGCAACACCTGTCACGATCCCTGGTAATACGAATGGCAGCATGATGGTCAAATCCAATGCCCATTTTCCAAAAAAGCGACGACGGACAGATGTGTATGCCGTCAAAGTACCGAACACAACACAAATCACTGTTGCTGAACTGGCTAGGATGATGCTGTTGGTGAAGGGGGCTTGAACCTCGGACAGGATTCGAAAATAGTTATCAAAACCAAACTCTGTTGGATACAGTG
>Ga0233435_1001131_pt1 | contig 26861 bp, 30 predicted proteins | sample SI_122_August201_3_FD_182735 | JGI IMG/M metagenome (GOLD analysis project Ga0233435, IMG submission 182735) | Seawater microbial communities from Saanich Inlet, British Columbia, Canada - SI_122_August2016_135_MG | ecosystem: Environmental > Aquatic > Marine > Inlet | place: Canada: British...
GATAGTCATTTTCATTTTCATTTTCATTTTCATTTTCATTTTCATTTTCAGCCGAGGGATATTCATCTTCATCGGAAACTTGAAATGTTTCTACTGATTTGGATGAATAATTATTAGCATCATTTTGTAAATTACTAATATTATTATTTGATTCATTGTTTTTAATTTCCTGTAATTTATGATGAGTTAATATAAAACTAACAGCCAAAAATAGACATATTATCGGATCATATAATGCTGATACTACTATAAGAACAATGAATAATATTCTCACTAATAAATTTTCGAAATTACGTAATATATTATTATTTAAATTTGGTATAGCAAATACACAATAAACAATTAAGCCCATCACAATTACTAATTTCAATAAATCATTCAAATTATTTACCATATTGGTGCTCATAGGACCTTTTTTCATTTGTATAAATTAAACATAGATAATAATAATATTTAAAAATAAAAACACCTTTATTTGTAATAATACAATCGACATATAATTATGGTAATAACCAGTCGTGGATATTCCATAATAAAAGATAATTATAGTGCCGAAGAACTGCAATCATTAAAAAAGGAATTAACCGTTAAACCGTTTGTTAATAAGGATTTTGGCGCACCACCTAATTCATTTCCTGTATATGGTGAAAGTAAAAAAAAATTATATATTCCAAGATTTTATGGCATTAAACGCTATGGCGAACCCACCGAACATAAATTAACAAATCCAATGAAAGTTAATCTCGATTTTATTAAAGAATTACGTCCAATACAATTACCCATTGTTAATAAATATTTAGAGGTAGTTGCTCCGAAAAACGGTATTGATAGTGGTGGGGGTGGTATTATATCCGTTCCATGTGGTTATGGGAAAACTGTATTAGCTCTATATTTGGCAGCTAAATTAAATGTTAAAACCTTAGTTGTCGTCCATAAAGGTTTCCTTTTAGATCAATGGCGTGAACGTATAGAAGAATTTCTACCTACAGCATCCATTGGTAGAATACAGGCCAAAGTTACCGATATAGAAAATAAAGATATTGTTATCGGTATGTTGCAAAGTATTTCTATGAAAGATTATGACGAATCTATATTTAAGGGTTTCGGATTGGTCATCTATGATGAATGCCATCATCTTGGTGCTGAAGTATTTTCCAAAGCCCTCCTAAAAACCAATTTTAAATATCTACTGGGATTATCAGCAACACCGACGCGAATGGATGGATTATCTAAAGTTTTTGAATGGTATTTGGGACCAATAGTATATTCTATAAAAAAAAGAGAAACTGAAAATGTGGATGTGAAGATCATTAAATTCCATGATTCCGATCCTAAATATTCGAAAGTAGTCCTAAATCAAATGAGAAAACCCTGTATGCCCATTATGATTAATAATATCACCGCATTTCCAAAACGGGTTACTTTAGTAATTAATGAAGTTAAGATGTGTCTTGAGGATGGTCGTAAAATTTTATTATTGAGTGATAGACGTGAACATCTAAAAATATTGAAAACTGAAATTGATAAAATTGGCGAATATACAGCTGGATTTTATTTGGGTGGTATGAAAGCACGTGATTTGGAAGAAACGGAGGAAGCTGATGTTATATTGGGAACTTTTTCGATGGCGAGTGAAGGTTTTGATTGTCGCTACCCATTAAATACGATTATATTGGCATCACCCAAAAGTAATATAGAACAATCAGTCGGCCGTATATTACGACAAGAAGCGAAAAACCGAACAAAAGTTCCCTTGATTATCGATATAGATGACGATTTTTCACTTTTTGCCAGACAAACTCCCAAGCGCATTAAATTCTATAAAAAAAATAAATATAATATTAAATACTATAATAAAGAGGGTATTCAGACAGGTTCTATGTTAAATACTTCTGGTGCCGAAGGTGAAAATGATGCGGTCGGGGAGGAACTCGACTTTTTAGATTAAAGAACATAATCAATCATACTTTTGTCTTTGGATAATTTAATATAGTCATGCGAATCCAGTTTAGTTATATTTTCATCAAATAATGGTCGTTCTAAATCAAATCTTTTGGCGGTTGTTTCTTTACAAATAGTAAATAGTTCATCTACATTACATAAACGGTCCTTGTTTTTTTTCATATAGTTAACAATCAACGCCTGGATATAGGGTGATCTTTCAACGGTTTCTATTTTTCTTTTTATTGTCTTATTAATCGGTTTCGGACGTGTTGATAAAACAATACGTTTATTAACTAATTTATTATAATTTTCATTTATACATATCGAATTATTGGTTACATTATGGAGTATAATACCACTACCCATTAAACAATTTACTATATCGGTTCGAACATTCACTAAATGGGTATTATCATTAAATTGTAACAAGACATCGATAATATCCACATTTGCTTCAATTTCAATTTCTCTATTATTTATAGAGACCGTCATAATACCAATAATACAATTTGTATTCCATTGTAGGATGCGTTCCGGATATTTTTTATGGAGCATATTTTCAATAAGTAGTTTCTGTGGCATGAATGCGGATTGTGGTGATACTGTCGTATTGCTGGCTTTTATCGGCCACATACCCATTGAAGCATAGGATAGATTTGTTATATATGTCGGGTTTACTTGTAGTTCACTATTTAATTTATAGGATTTCGCCTTGTCAATAATCATTTTGGATGTTGTGGAAAATTCTATTAAATCATATGTTTTTATTTTATCTAAAATGCGGTAATCTTGGTAATGCATTTGTATTGCTATTATTAGACGTTTCGTTAGTTTCACTTTATATTTCTCTAAGAATATATCTTTATCTTTAATGTAATCCATTAGGGATAGTGTATGAATACATAAATACAGATTTTTTGTTATTTTATGATTTAAATATTGTAATATGAAGGTATCATAATTATCATAGCAATTCATAATATCTTTATAATATTCGGAAATACGGTTTTGTAAATGTCGAGTAGCTGTATTATTATTAAAGTGACTATGAATGATAATTAATTTATTTATATAGCCATTGACGGTTTTTATTAATGGTAATTTAGAAGATATATTGTGGGTAAAATGTTCCACCACCAGATTAATAATATTATTATTATTTTTTATATCATGGATTAATTTTAATATGTTGTTGACATATTCGTAGTTATTATCTTCCAATTCACACTTAATTAATGGAATGATATATGGGGTATTATAGATTAGTTGTGTATAGCGACTAAAATTGAAACAGTCAATATCGTAAAATGATACGAGGTCATTTAATTTGGTTATAATACACATACTTTCCGCAATATAGTTCTTTAGTGTATCACACTTAATTGTCACATGTGGTGAATTTAAGTATATAGATTCGATTAATAGTTTATAAAACGGCAAATAATGCTTTTCAATGGTTTTTATAAAATTTAAATATTTAGTATCCATCAAATGTTTATTAAATTCGAGTATTATTATAGCACCGTGCTCTTCTAAAAACCCTTCCCAACATTGATTAAATAAAATATTTAAATTCAATCTTGGTATAAAGTTAAATATTATAGATAATTTATATACAATTTCATGTGTTTCCAACCAACAATTTTCAAAATATGTTATTGACGGCCAATCAACTTTACATGTTATATAATCTATTAGATATAACCGAAAAGCTTCTGTAACATCTGTATGTGTAATAGTAGATGCTGATTGATATAATGATTGCATTATATCATTATCGAGATCAATCCCATTAAATAAATTATGGAGTATGGGTGTTATGGATGACGTTATTATCGACATTATATGTATCACTATATGTAATAGTTAATAATAGTTAATGTTAATATTTAATAGTTAATATTTAATAGTTAATAGTTAATAGTTAATAGTTAATAGTTAATAGTTAATAATAGTTAATGTTAATGTTAATATTTAATAGTTAATGTTAATATTATTCTCAATTTTATTATATAAAATATAAAATATAAATTATATATTATATATAGTATATATAATGGTAAAAACAGATTATAATGTATTATTCCAGCAAGTATTGGTAGTATTATTATTAGTTCTATTGGTCGTTATTGTAGTGCGTAAATTCGTATTAGATAAAGACTTCTTTTCCAATCCAGAGAGTGTTCGAGAAGATGATGCGATAAAAGCCTATTATATGGATAAAGAAGCATATCCAGGACATGGTCGCGACGATCGTGTTGCCAAAACATTATGTTTAGATTAGAATATCGCTTATACAGTGCTTATACAGTTCTTATACAGCGCTTAATTCTTACAAGTTTTGTAATTTATTTTTTCAAAATCGGGTGTTATATAGGAAACCTCCTCTTGGTTTAAATTAACCCGTTCTCCAAATACATCATATATAAAGTTTTTGAGTTTGACTCCACTATTTGTTATACCATAATTATCAATATAATGCTTTCTTGGCTCATATGTTGCTATCTTTCCCATTAATTTATCCAGATTTTCTTCAAAATCATGTTCATCCGTGAAAAATTCACCAGTTTCAGGTGTAACATATTTCCAACCACCGACAATATTCTTATTAACAAGGCATGGAACATTATGGCATAATGCTTCGGTTAAAACACGTGGTGAGGCATCACTAATATTTGGTATAAATATAAATTTAACCTCATCATATTTTTTTATCATTTCATTATATTTCAATTTAGGTGTTGTTTCTAATTTATTTTCACATCCTTCAGGTAAATCACACCCACTCCTTCCCACTAAAAGGCCTTTATAGTTATATTTCTTACATAAAATAGTAAAACATTTTTCAGCTAATTCTAAATTTTTATTATATGCGACCCATTCCTTTGTGCTACAATCAGCCTTATCATCTCTATGGCATATATATAAGAAATCATACTTTTTAGTAATTGATGGATCGGGTTTATGGAGATTGCAGTCAGCAAAATCGGATTCACTCATTAATATACTTTTCATATTCGGTGGAAGATAGCTATTAGGATCGCGGAAACAATGAAGCCATCCATCACACATATTGACCCATTTCTTATAATCATATTCATTACTCTTATTGAAACCATCTTTAGGATTTTTCGGTTCATTTGGAAATTCCTGATAACTCGAAATACCTAATATTAAAAATTTTTCCTTTATTTTCTTATATTCGTCATAATGAGATTTCATAAAAAACGGTCTGGATAATAGCACTATATTTAATTGCTTCCCCTTATCATCATATAAATTCACAAATGGACGATCCACTTTAAACAGTGCTTGTTCTTGAGTAAATGTTTCCTTTATAATGGGTTGTTTATCACATAGACTTTCCCTCATACTTGCGATGATTAACATTAATATTATAAGGAGCGATGTGTTTAGCATTAATTACTATAATGTAATATTTTTTATGTATTAAAAATGGGTAATATTTTTTATGTATTAAAAATGGGTAATATTTTTTATGTAATAAAATTGAATAATATTTATACATAATGACATTATATAATACCATACATCATGCCATACATCATGCCATACATCAAGCTATCCATCGCGCCATCCATCGCGCCATCCATCGCGCCATCCATCGCGCCATCCATCGCGCCAGAACCAATCAAGATGGTCATTAAACATCGTCATTCTATTGCGGGACATACATATTCTAAGGTGTGTGGTCGTGGATGTCACCTAATTACTCGACCTGGTCCATGGGTTCGATGTGAATGCTTAGGTGCTAAATAACAAGATATGTACCGATATATCTATGATAATATATAAGAATCTAAAATATAGTCATATTATATATAAGATATAGTCTAATGGAATTGGGATTAAATTCAAATTCAAAATCAGAGCCTATAATATCCACTAAAAATAAAAATAGATTTGTTTTAACTGCTTCAACGCAATTATTACACAAGAAATATAAATTAATGAAAGAGCTTGGAAATGGTTGTTATGGTAATATATTCCTCGCTGAAAAAACAAAAAATAAACAAACATACGCTATAAAAATATCCAGAAAAGACCCAACTTATTCTAAAATTGCTTCCAACGAAATTAAGCTTATACGACATCTAAAAAACCAACATATCATCAAAATATATGATTTTTTTTATCATGAACAATATACGTGTATGGTAATAAAATATTATAAATATAATCTATATCAATATCAAAAAAAAAATGTTTACATTAATCATATCGATACATGTGTAATTATAACTAATATATGTAAAGGGTTAGATTACCTCAAAGGTAAAGGGGTTATACATCGCGATCTAAAACCCGAAAACATTATGATGATGGATTCCATAAATGAACATTTAGATATAGTTATTATTGATTTTGGGTTATCGATTACAAAAAACGAATTGAAAACAGAAAAACGCCACCATAAATATAACGTTCAAACTATATGGTACCGTGCTCCAGAAATATATTTAGAGTTAGAGTATACTGAAGCTATTGATATGTGGAGTTTGGGGTGTATTGCTTATGAATTATATTGGCATAAACCATTATTTAACAATAAAACTATACATGGCTTGTTTGTTAAACAAAATATATTATTAGACGCACCACCATCAAATATACTAAAAAACATCGACTATATTGATATAATGTATGATGATATAGAATCGCCCGAATATATAGCGGATTTAAAAGGTACTATGATTCCATTAAAACATAAACAGTTCATTAAAGAACATGATAATAATCCCCGTTTATTAGAATTTATTTTAAAATGTTGTTGTTGGGACCACCATAAGCGCCTTACTCCAAGTGAGGCAATTTCCATGTTGAAATTAATTGGCGATTTTTACTAACGGTATTACCACCATATATTATAATATAATATAGTATAGTATAGTATAGTATATTATGCCACCTCGTCGTCGTCGTAAAACTAAAAAAAAACAACAACAATCGAGTGTAAGCTCATCTGTTTCCATAAGACCGAGAAACAGAACGCGAAACCGAACGCGAACCAAATTGACTGATGTAAATATGCGTTTGGAAAAAAATATGTCAACCTATTTAGAGAGTTTAAATATTTCTATACCGGATAGAAATAAAGTTTTAAATTTTTTAGGTACTTATGGTCCAATATTGGTATTTACATTGGCACAAACCCTTGCTGAATTACAGCTCAGTTGGGATGAATATATAACTATGTATCCAGGGTATATGTCGGCTCTCAATACTGATCCCCATAAAAATAAATCTTATGATAAAAGAATATATAATACATCGCATACTATTGGTCCATCAAATGTTGCCAAATTTACCCATGAACAATTATTCGCTAAAAAGAATATTTCAAAGGCGATTCCTTAATAATCGTTTTTTTTTGTTTATATTTTTTTGATTTCGTTTTATAATTAATTTTTAATTTACGTTTAATTATGGCTTTAGCAACACTACCATATTTAGTGTCCATATAATTATTATGTTTAACTATCCGGGATACATCGGGACAGTTTGATTGAGACCGTCGTCTTCGGCGTCTCGTATGTCTTTTACGAGATATACCCTTTAGCACATGATATACCTTTTTTGTTTTACGTATCATACTATAAACCCTTATTTATTTATATCAAATCTAAATATATATATAGATTAGTTAATATGTGCGGTATATATGATGTATATAATATAATATAATAGAATATAATAGAATATAATATAATATAATGAATTCAGCACACCGTCATATTCGTAAAATTATTCTGATCACTAATCCCTATTCTGGTAAACCCATTAAAATTAAAATCGCTCATAGTAATAATAATGGCCATGCTACGAAGCCAGTCAATAAAACACTATTATTGAAAGATATAATTAAAAATTATTTTCCACACACATAACTATTTGAAATTTTGATTTTTACTTTTTTTTTTTTATATGAGTGTTCTCTCTCTCTCCCCGAAATATACTTTTTTACTGGTTCATTTATACTTTTTATACTTTTTATCGATTTTCCTTATCCAAAATATGATGGGATTGTCATGTTATGATGGTTGATTGTTATTAGAATTTACTCTGAAAAAAAGGTATAAAAAAAGTATAAAAAGGTATAAAAAAAGTATAAAAAAGTATAAAAAAAGTATTAAAAAGTATAAAAAGGTATAAAAAGGTATAAAAAGGTATAAAAAGGTATAAAAAGGTATATTTGTTAATAGGTATGAAATTGAAATTTAATTTATATTTATAATATAAATGAGCCCATACATTTGTAAAAGTTGTAATTATACTACAAAAATAAAGACACATTTTAATCGCCACCTAAAAACTAAAAAGCATTTGGAAACCAATAAGCTTTATGGTATGATTTTCTCAAATAGTAAAAAAGGTATAAAAATGAGCACAAATGAGCACAAAATGAGCACAAATGAGCACAACTCAAAATGCAATGAACCAACAATGAGCACAAATGAGCACAAAATGAGCACAAATGAGAATCGCTCATTTCAGTGTAACTATTGTAAACTATATTTTAGCACAAAACCCAATATGCGCAGACATGAAATCCATTTTTGTAAAATTGCTAAAAATGAAAAATCAAAAAATGCCGAAATGGCATTAATTATGGGAATCCATAATCAAGAAAAGGAAAAACTACATAAATACATTGAAACATTATTGGAGACACGTAGTAATACGAATAATTCCCACGATTCTATGGATAATATTCATTTAAATAATTATGGTAAAGAAGACATGAGTTATATAACTGACAATTTTAAAAATGAACTACTAAAGGGTCCGTATGGTATGATTCAGAAATTAATAGAAGCTGTTCATTTCAATAAAGAAAAGCCAGAAAACAATAATATACTATTGCCGAATAAGAATGAAAAAATGGTAAAAATATATAGAGGCGATAAATGGGTATATAAGGATAAAATTGAAACGATTAATGATCTCATAGATTGGAAAAATTTTATATTAGATAATCATTATGAAAGTTTATATAACGACGCGGAAATTGCTGGTATATTGAATACTAAACATATAACAACCTATAAACGTTTCCAACATTTATTTGATAGTAATAATGAAAAATTACACGATAAATTGAGAGCTGATTGTAATTTTATATTATTAAATAACCGACAGGTATGATTATGATTCAATGTCTTCATCATCATTTACATCCATTATATTATTATTTAGTTTATAAATGGCAAAAATGATAAAATACAGTATTGCCAATAATACAATATATTTAGAATAATTCATGATAATATATATTAAGATATTATTTATTTTGCAAACATTTATAGAGTTCATGTTTTTTATAAGATTTGGTTAGGTCTACCTCTTGTGAAAATGTATAATTTTCGATGATGGAACAATATTCCATTACTTTGAAGTTTATTTTACTCATATTAAGATGGCGTTTTTCATATAATAACTCAAATAATATTTTTAGTTGTAATAGGGATTGTTCAAGGACTGTGCCCGTATATAATATTTGTTGTATTTTTTCAAAAAGCATATTAAATACCGTATTATCATTTAATATTTTGTTAATTTTAATAATCGATGGTGAAATATAGGTATGATAGTCTTCCAATATACTTATGTCGGTCGTATCAAGGTCTATATGTTGATATAAATATTGAATAATTAATTTCAATACACACAGACTATTATTTTTTATATTATTATTACTAAAATTATTACAATTTATTGGGCCTATTGTTTTTTTATAAGCGAAATTCATCGCGTCAGTTACATTGGGTATGTAGTATAAATCTTTACTAATATTAGAATTTTTGGCCATCAATATGAATTCAGTAAATAGTAATATGGCTCTTTCCGCTAAGAAAACCGTAATATTAAGATTCTTTGTATAATTTAAGATGACCCAAAACACATGAAACATAACATTGCTACTGGTTATAACATGTATTGTTTTGGTGTTTTTTTCAAGTGAATTTAATTTATCATGGACATTTGTAATAGTTTTTATAAAACACTTTGAAAAATATATATAAATTTTATTAAAATTAAAATTAAAATATGGTTTTTTTTCACTATTAATGAATGATAGTAAATCAGTATTACTATCAATATTCATTGTAAAATAGCAAAATAAAATAAAATAATCAATCGAATGATAATACGAAACTATTATAGACCACATCGTTTATATTAGGTTGTCCATGTTGGTTCTCGTCGGGAGTTCGTAAATCCAGTTTATATAATATGGTTTTTTCACCATTTATATATTTTTCATATGAATACAATGATCCATTATATAGTTTCAGACATTGTTTTATTACTGTAATTAATTTTCGGGGAGTAATATCATCTAAATATCTTTTGGTTTTACATGGTAAATAGCATTTCCGCAATTCATCTAATACAGATTTGGCTTTGAATATTATATTATGTCTTACTATAGTTTTTTTTGAGAAACTTACATCACTTTTTAAGGAATTGATATTTAAACATGCCAATAATTTCATTATTAATTCCAAAGTTGGTTTTATTAAAAATAATTGGTTTATAGTCATAAAATAATTATATAAAATATATAGGGATACTAAACATATATAATAATAATACTTATACATATTTCAAGTTCATACACGATTCTAATGTATTTTTGTAATCTGGTAAGGGTTTGGACCTCTTTAATTTATAATCATCCGATGCTTTCTTAATCCGGTCCTTATCAATATTAAATAAACCATCCCCAAATAGGTCATAATTTATTTCTTCTATTGTTGGAATAACGGATATAACGGGTGGTAATACCACATTATATTTTTTTTTTTCATTACTAATTGCGCGATATTCTTCTATATTGTATCTACCGCCAAATCGCTTTAATAATAATTTAGAATTTGCGATGAACGTTGGTTCATTATTGTTATATAAATAATTTAAAATACTATACCGTTCCCATACATTACTATCGTGATTCATCTCGAAATTATAGGCAGCGGCGCATTCAGCAGAACAAAAATTACCGAACATATGGTATATCCCATTTATTTTGTGTATTGGAATTCCATAGGGTTCGGAATCAAAACTATGACAATCCCATAGACAATCTATATTTGTTGATGCTGGCCATTTATGTGTTTTATTATATTCGATAAATTCCATAAATATTTTGGAATTCGTTGATTGTGATATGCTGGATTGAGTATTTAATTCGGTTTGTCGTTCTTTGATAATTTTATCTAATACACAATCCATATCCTGAACTTTTTCTTGATCTTGAACTCGAACTCGAACTTGTTCTTGAACTTGTTCTTGAACTTGAACTTGAACTTGTTCTTGAACTTTATCTTTATCTTGTTCCATAACTGAATTGGTTTCTGGAATATGGTCTGGTTCTGTATCACAATCGGAATTTAGTAATATACCATCATTTATTTTTTTTTCATTATATTTTGAAAATAGTATATTTACGGATTCAAAGGGTTCTGGTTTATCAATGACAGCATCGGTTTCTACAAAACTTATATTTTTTAATGGTAAATGTAATATAATATGTTCGTCATCCTGTAATACTATATTATTATCTAATGTTCCAAATTTCTCTTTTGGTTTACGTCCACGTTTTTTTGGTAATTCCGTTTTTATGATTAGGTCTTTATTTTTTGGTTTACGTCCACGTTTTTTGGGTATGATCGTATCATTCACTGAAACCTGTTCTTTTATTTTGGGTTTCCTACCTCTTTTTTTATTTATAATTTCGGTATTCATATTATAAAAAAAAGGCAATAGTTCTTTAAGTTTATTTGTGTTAATAAAATGGTATTTGATTAATGGTGTTTTCTACATGTAGGTATATATGTATCTATCGAACCCACCAGTGTTTGATTTGTATCATTGACTATACGTTTAGTAAAATCGGCCTTGGTTCCATCTTTACAAATAATACATAATGCTTGTAATTTTTTAATAGTATTACATAACGGTATTAATTGTAGAATATCGCCAAATGGTTGCTGTTTAAAATCGCCATCTAATCCAGCAACATATATAATTTTATTGGCTGTAAGTGCCCTTTTAACAAATATAGTTAAATCATCGAAGAATTGTGCTTCTTCAATGATTATAATTTTATATTTGTCTATATCCATATCATATAATTGACCAGTTTGAATACATGGAAATGATTTATTATCATGTGATATGATTTCACAGTTTCCATAACGATTATCAATAACATGACTAATAGCTAATACGGGTTCTTCTAAAATACGATAATTATTAATGATTCTTAGCAACTCAGTACTCTTGCCAGAATACATACATCCAATTATCAAATGTAGTTCACCGGTTGACATGATCAATTGATATGAATAATCAGCCGTATATAACTTAATTTATAATTGCTTTCTTTATACAATCTTAAAAAATCAATTTTATAATTAATAAATAATAATATACATAAATAATTATAATAATAATTATTTGATATTATACTAATATTTGATATAAATAAAAAAAAATATAGAAAAAAAATATAGGAAATGTTGTCATATAGATATTATTTAATTTAATTTAATTATTAGGTAATATAGTATTAGTTCTTAACCAATTTCTTCTTCTTTACGATTTTCTTTGGCGTTGCAGCAGAACCACTTTCATCATCCTCGTCAGTATCATCGAGCATGGTTGGTTCAGTTGAACCAGTATCTCCACCAGTATCTACATCTTCATCGTCACTATCAGGCAAGAAATCTTCACCACCCGATGATTCTGGGACATCTACAGTAGCTTTAACCATTTTCCACTGACACATGTAATTTGCTGCTGCTACCCAAATACCCACACAAGACATGATACATTTAACCTTGGCACCTTTTACTAAAACATCATCCATTGATTTTTCGGGATTAGCACCAGAAACATTAAATGGATTACCTTCCATATCATACAATTTGGTTTCCCATACGTTATTTTTACAAGGGATTTTGAGTTTAAATGTAGGAGCATATTTACCATTCGGTTCACCAGTATCTTTATCCTTAGAAACCTTAACAATTGGAGGAGTAAATTTAGAACCCATAATATCTTTTGAACATTTATTCTTAGGAAGTTTGAACCACGATGTTCCATTGTCAACTCCAAGGTCGATCAATCGTTCTTCTACCTCCAATAGTCTATCATGAAACGCTTGAAGTTCGGGATTTTCATCCATACCTTTAAAAGACATTTCACAACTATATTTAGGATAAGCGCCTTCACTAAAGCAACTCATACCCCATGGGAGTTCCATCCAAGGAGTTTGGATATTGAAACGACTACCAGAATAATTAACATATACTAACTTAGCTCCATTATCCAAAACTTTAGCTTGAGATACTGCGACCTTGGTAACATCGATATTTTTTCCTTTAACGAGTGATTGAGACATGATTATTATAGTTATTGATTATTTGTATGTAATAAACATTTAAGCATTTTTATTAATTCAATTTTTTTTTAAAATTGATTATTTTTTAATATAAAGCCATTATAATAATAAAACTTAAATGTCGCATACTAAAAGAATGCCTATGGTAATACCGAAAAAGGACTATAATAAACTTAAACAGTCAAACACATTAATATATGTCGCTGATATTAAGGCTACATTAAAACATTATGGTATAGCGAATAAGGGTAAAAAAAAATATTTAATTTCGTGTTTAGATGTATTATATGGTATAGATACAGTGGATACAGTGGATACAGTGGATACATTGGATACATTGGATACAGTGGATACAGTGGATACAGTCGATACAGTGGATACATTGGATACAGTGGATACATTGGATACAGTGGATACATTGGATACAGTGGATACATTGGATACAGTGGATACATACCAAGATGTGGAGTGTGACTATAGGGGTCCGTCCATGGATAATTTAACACTAATAAATAATACCGAAGATTTCTATACATTTCAATCAATGAATGAAATCGATAAAGAATATTTATTCACATATAAAACCATGGATAATTTCATATATGGTTTTGATATACGTTCTTTTAAAAAACTAATAGATAATACGACATTCAATCCATATAATCGCGAAGAAATTCCGTCTATAGTTATCGACAGAATGAATAAGCGTCTTCAACAAATGATTAATAATAATATAAATATAAATGTAGAAAAGGACATATTAACACCCAATCAAATATATAATAGTCGTATTTTATCAATATTCCAAAAAATGGATGAATTAAATACTGTGGCTGGTGGAACTAATACTGAATGGTTTACGAACCTATCATTTATAGAATTAAAGGCATTTTATCGAAATTTAGAGGATATATGGAATTTTAGGTCAGAGTTATCACATGAAAAAAAACTGGCGATTGTCCCCACCAATAATGCATTTAAGAATAATTTATATTATATTATGAACTTACCATTATGTGAAAAACATACTTTACAACAGATTATATTAAATGAAATAGAATTATTGGTATCATCTGCTATAGATAATGAAAACAAAAGCACTGGTTGTTATTATGTATTAATTGCCTTTACTGAAATTTCCCCAGAAATTGCGGCTGAGATGCCATGGCTTATTCAATATTAATGATTGTTATCCCGCCAATAATTAAACCAACTCCCATTATCATTTTAGGTGTTATTTTTTCTGAAAATAATGTATAACCGACCAGCATTGTTAGAGCAATAATGATGGATTGGATATGTGGTAATATATAGGATATGTCTCGAAGTTTGATTATATATAGAAACATTAATGACGCTAATATAGTGGACAGACTGCCAAATAATAGGATCCCCATATCTCCTATTGTTAATAATTTATAGGATGAATAATTTATTTTGGTTGTATTAATAAACGTAAAATATAGAACGAGTAATAATATAACGCAAGCTATGACTGTATTATGGATCATTAAATATTCATATGGATTTAGTTTTTTTAACAATATTTTTTTTAGGAAGGGATTAATCGTCCAACAGATTATTAGAAATATTAAGTAAACATATAACATAATCTATTACTATATTTTTTACATAAGGTTTTATATTTTTTTTTCTTGGAAAGTGATCGCATTTTCCGTTGTAATTCATTTAGTCGTTTTTTGGTTCTTAGTGTTTTTCTTGGCATGACAATACTATTATTATTTATCAAGATTATTTATAATATCATTATAGATATGTGGCATATATAAATGCGCAGATTCTAATGTATATCTTTTTTGTAATGGTTTCCATAATGTTGTTGTTAATTCGTTTGGTGAAACATCATTGAAAATGATACCACAACCATGTAATATATTATTCTTTTTTATAGTAATAAATGGCTGTATTTTACAATCAAATTGTAGTGTGGCAATAAACTGTGCTATATCATTACATGGAATTTCAGTTTCAATTTCTAATATGGATGCCATTATTCGATTTAATATAATATATAATATATAATCTATTATTTAATAGATTTTACTGTAATGGAAAATAATAATCTCGAATTAGTATTTAAACAATGGGAAAAGACTGAAGCTTCCAATAAAAATGATATATTGGATAGTATCGCCATCAATTATATGGCGATTATGTATTATATTAATCTCAATTATATGATTGTAGTGTGTCACTTAATGAGAATTAATATTCCGTATATCGCGTTTTTATTGAATAATAATTTTTGTTTCTACCTAATTACGGTATGAAAATAAACAATTTATAAAAAATTGACTTAAAGTTAAGATAGTTATATATAACTATAACCATGCCAGCATCTAAATCAACAACCTCTCAAGCATCTGCTCCAGCAGCTCAAAAAAAATCCGCTAAATCACCTAAAGCACCTAAATCTACCGCACCTAAATCTACCGCACCTAAATCTGCCGCACCTAAATCTGTCGCACCTAAATCTGCCGCACCTAAATCTGCCGCACCTAAATCCGCCACACCTAAATCCGCCACACCTAAATCTGCCGCGCCTAAATCTGCTGCTGCTGTTACTGTTGTAGCAGAACCGGTAGCTACAACCGAAGTAGTTGCTCCTCCAACGGTTGAGAATACGGTTACCGATTTGGAATCTCAGTTCGCCGCGATTACACAGCGGTTGTCGGAACTCAAATCCCTCGAATCGTCTATTTTGGCCGATGTAAAGAAACTCCAAAAATGCACAACTAAATATGTCAAGGAACTCAGTCGTAAAAGTTCAAAGCGTCGCTCAAATAATGATGCCGACAAGAAAAAACGTGCTCCCAGCGGATTTGCTAAACCGGCTCTTATTTCGCCAGCATTGTGTTCGTTCCTTGGTCAACCAACCGGAACCGAAATGGCTCGCACTGAAGTAACCAAATTCCTCACATCATACATTAAGACGAATGAACTCCAAGATCCTTCCAACCGCCGTAAAATCATCCCGGATAAGAAACTCCAATCTCTCTTGAACACCAAGAAAAGCGATGAAGTCACTTATTTTAACCTTCAAAAATATATGAAAGTTCACTTCCCACTTTCAGCTAAAGCTAAATCTGAAGCCGCCGCAGCATCGGCATCGGCATCGGTTTAAATTAAATTAAATTTAATTTAATTTAATTAAACTAAATATCTAAATAGTATATCATACAATTTTATTTTTTCTATATTTGAGTTCGGATTCGTAATCTTCTTTTGTTAATTCATACCCCCAATGTTGTAATGTTTGTCTAATTTTTGGTGATATGGAATAATCGTTCCATTTCCCTTTTTTTTTAATGATTAAGGTAATCAACCATTTCCTGAAACGTCCATTTTTTCCAGCAATTCCTTTCCATCTTTTTATTTGTCGTTCATCGTCTTTGGTGCGACGACCATTATAAAAATTACAATACCATTGAACCCATCCATATGGATCTGATTTATTTATCCAATTTTTTTCTTCCCAAAATTCCAATGAAGTTCCAACTCTTACATTGTATTTATTTATTTTATTATTACAATCTTTATTGGATAAATGTTCTTCAGGTATTCCTTTCCACCACACTGCTGGTAGTTTTTTATGTACATTGTTATATTTTTTTTTTGTAATATTGGAATATATTGGTCTCCAATAAGTACCACCAAAACTACCTAATTTAAATATATCTCTCGGTGTTAAATTTGGATTGAAATCGGTCATATAAATGTTATTATTTATATAATAAAAGATAAAAAGATAAAAGATAAAAGATAAGATATGAAAAATTGTTTTATTTTTTGAAAAATATAGCGCGATTTTTATTATTATAACTACCGACATGGTCTCCTATATCATCATTTGATAATTTTTCATATATATCACGGTCATCGTCATCCGTAACAAAATATTTTTTTCCCTGAATTGTTTTTTCATTAAAGGATACTTCAATTTCTTCTTCAGAATCGTTGTCTTCTACTACTTCTGCTTTATCGGCTGCTTCTACTTTATCCGCTTCTGCTGCTACTTCTACTTCTACTTCTACTGCTACTTTTGCCGATTCTACTTTTTCTGCTTCTGCTACTTTTGCCGATTCTACTTTTTCGGCTGCTGCTACTGCTGCTGCTACTTTTTCGGCTTCTGCTTCTGCTGCTGCTGCTGCTTCTGCTACTTTTGCCGATTCTACTTTTTCTGCTTCTGCTGCTTCTGCTGCTGCTGCTGCTGCTACTTTTTCGGCTTCTGCTGCTGCTACTTTTTCGGCTTCTGCTACTTCCGCTGCTGCTGCTTCGGCTTCTGCTACTTTTTCGGCTTCTGCTAATTTTTCGGCTTCTGCTTTACTTTTGGCTTTAGTTTTGGCTTTGGGTTTGGCTTTGGCTTTAGCTTTAGTTTTAGGTTCACTAACAACTTTTGGGGATTCTTCAAATGGTTCCAGACTAGATTGTTTTAATTTACCTTGTAAGAACTTTATTTCACCATTTTTATCCATTAATTGTGAATTTAAACTTTTAATTATAGATACCTTTTGAAAATCCGCTAATTCAGTTTTAACACTTTCATAATTTTCTTCAAGATTGTGACATTTAGTTTCCAATATGGTTATTTGTTGTTTTTGTTTATCTAATAATGTTTCGAGATTAATAATGCGGTTATTAAAATAATCAAATACTTCAGTAAGTGAATTATCAAAAGATGTTGAAATTTTACTACGCATTCCTTCCATAATTATAGTTATTAGTATTAATCAAAAATCGTTACACGTGTTTAAATAAATATTTAATATTAATATTAATATAAAAATTAATATAAAAATAAAAATTAATATAAAAATAAAAATTAATATAAAAATAATGGAAATGTGTTTTCTTATTCAGTTGCATCCGTGTCTTCAGGATCTTTTTTAAATGGATGTTTTACAATAACTACACCATCTTTTATAGTTTCACATTTATAATTGCTATAACCCAAATCACAGGTTTCCTTTTCTAATGCCCCGCGTTCTGAATTACGATACATATTGGAGAAGAAATAATAGAATAATCCACCACGTAATATTCCAAATATTACATTATAAATGACACCTTGTGCGTCATTGACACAACCTATGGCCATTCTACTCCAGATAGTTATGACTATCATAAAAATCATGAAATTGAACTTATACCAATCCATGATATTTTTCTGCCACATATCTGAAAAGAAGAATGCCGCAATAAATGTTATTATTTCTATATGTGTGTTATTTAAAAAGGACAAATTCCCATCAGCTCCTGGTGAAGAACCAAACATCGCACATGCGTCATTATATATGGTGTTGGTATATTTTTTATAAATGAAACCAAACATATCATTAAGAATCAATCCCAATAACAACACTCCGGCTCGTAAATCTTTATATAATGTTAATGAGAAATATGTAAAAAAATATAACCCAAGTGGAATAGTTCTAACAAACGTATGTAGCAGTCCTTTAAATACTTCCAGTCCAGAAAATACACTCATATTGTATATATAGTATATATTTATATATAATTCCATAAAATTAATATTTTACATTCCATACAATTAAGATTCTTTTATCTATCTATATTATATATATATATAGAATGAATAAATTGTATCAGCTAAGAAAGCATACGATAGAATCATATGTTATTGTCAGTAACTTCGAAGACACTACTGAAAAAAAATGTATAAAATTGGATCGTAAGAATCAACAAGTTTATAATGAGCTATTAAATATAGCCAATAAAGCCAATAATACCTTAAAACATAGTGTTTTATCAATGAATATAGAAGTCCCATTACCACCAAGACCATCTAATAGAGATAGACTTATATTATGGAAAAAACGAAATATATCTCGTCCTGTTATAGACCAGAGTAATGCAATCGTATTTTTAGAATCTAAAGGTTATAAATTAAATCAAGATTATGAAGCTTATCAAGCTATTCATTTATCTAAAGAATTGAAAAAAACTGAAGGCATCGTCGATATTCCCGATAATAATTCGAAACTATTCGATAATAATATATTTACTAACACCGATAATAATTTTATGCGACGTCGTTCAGTGATGAGAATGAACAATACCATTCTGGAAATCAAACATGAACCGGAACATGAATATGAACCGAAACCGGAACCGGAAACCAAACATGAACAGGAATCATTTATGGTAATAAACGATGGTTTTACATCTAGGGGGCGTGCTATTAAACCCAGTGCTCCGCCTTTAACACGTAGTTTGATTTACCCCAAATTAGGTGATAATTATATAGCACATGTATGAAACATATAAGCTATATAAGCTATATAAACTATATAAGCTATATAACATATCGATTAAATTTCAAATCATTATTTTCTAAACAATTTTCTAATATGTCCCATATATTTTTAATTGGTTTTATGATAATATTTTGTAAAACTTCTGGGCGCGTTTTATCAATTATTTCAATATCTTGTTGATTTTGTTCTGGATATAATACTAATTTTACACCAGCCATTTTTGCTCCCTCTATTTTATTCTCAAGTCCTCCTATAGCATGAATACTACCATTTAAATCTATTTCACCCGTTAATGCCACCGTATTTTTCACTGGTATATTACATAATAATGAAATAATAGCTAAAGTTATAGCGCCGCCAGCGGAAGGTCCGTCTTTTGGCGTTGCCGCTTCTGGACAATGTACATGAATACCCCAAGTATATAAATCAACCCATTCCTTCGTTATTTTTTTCTTAATAACATCGGGCAATATATTCCACGCTATAGTTTTAGCACATTTCACACTTTCTTGCATAACATCCCCTTGTTGCCCGGTAATCATTAAACTTAATTTTGAATCGCTGGGTGTTTTAAATGTTTCTATTATAGTTATACCGCCACTACCTGTTGATGTAGCATATAACCCATTTACTAATCCTATATGACTATTATTCGCTATTTTTGTTAATATAATTTTAGGTTTATCAGAAAATATTTCATTTACGATATCAATTGTTATATCAATTGGAAATTCCGCATAGTGTTGATCCATGAAACATCGTAAATTAATTTCACGAATAATTTCAAATATTTTCTGTTTTAGTTTACGAATACCCGCCTCAAATGTATAATTATCGATGATATATTCTATTACTTTATCTTTAAAATGAACGGAATTAGTGGGGAATCCAACCGTTTCTAAGAATTCGGGTAATAAATAATTATTAACTACGTGTATTTTTTCCTTTTTAGATAAATTCTTAAATTTAATGCGATGAATTCTATCCGCCAATACGGAATCTATTTTATTTGGGTCATTATATGAAAATATGAATAATACTTTCGATAAATCGATTTTGACACCTGAAAAATATTTATCGAAGAATTCGTCATTTTGTGTAGCATCGGTCATATGTGTTAGAATACCAATTATTTCTTTTCCATTTTCGGTATTACTTATTTTGTCCAATTCATCTATATATATAATGGGATTCATACATTTAGTTTCTCTTAAAACATCAACTATCTTACCCCATCCAGAACCAACATATGTATAGCTATGTCCCTCTAATGTAGCCCCGTTCGAAGAACCGCCAATGGGGATGAACGCAAACGGACGTGTTACTCCATTAGCATCAACCAAACATTTAGATATACCTTTTTTTGCTAATGTGGTTTTACCTGTTCCGGGTGGACCTTCAAATCCCAAACAATAACCTTTCATTTCACCATTTATCCATTGCGCAATTATACGCTTTACTTCATTTTTCGCCTCATTTTGACCATAGACGGCTTTATTTAATGTATCTTCTACATTATTAATATATTGCTTCGTATTGTTTCGATAATCCAGCCATTTATTTTTAATAATACTATAATTATTAACTACTTCAATGGGGTATTTAGATACAAATACAGTTTCTATTTTTTCTTTAAGGGTGTTATTGGTTATCGTGCTATATTTCTCATGTATTAAATTTATTAATATGGTCTTCTTCGGTTTACCAATTAATTCTATTTTATTTTTAGCACCAAGAATTATATTTATTTTTTCTATAATTTTGTATAAGTCTTTTACCTTGAATGCCGTATTTATGCTGGATTTGTTATTTATATCGATGTCAGGTTCTAATAGTTTACTCATTTTACCAATATATATATCTATATCATTGGATTTGGGTCCTGTGTTTCCAGCGAGACCGTTAAGACCGACGAGGTCTTCTATGCCTTTGAGGCTCTTGTAAAATATACTTATTTCAATCTTAAATGTTTCTAAGAATGTTATAATATATTCTTTACTATATATCCCAAATGGGATTGATAGTAATCCATCCAAATATTGTTGAGCCTTTGATGCGCTATCGTTTCCTTTGTTTAGAATTTCCTTATATTTATCCATCGCTTTACATTTCACGTAATCGGATACCTTTAATAGTGCTATACGTTTTTCATATGGTATATCTTCCTCTTTAAAATTCGATAAAGTTTTGTTATAAACATCTATTTTTTTTATTGCGATTTTAAATAATTTTTGAATACTCCAATGAAGACTATTATAAACCTGTTCGGCTAATGGTTGAGGTTTTAATAAATAGGATTCGTTACTGATCATATCGTACATCAAATATGCCAAATATTGGGTTTCGATGTCATCTTTCATTAATAGAAATAATGTTAGAAAATCGCGTTGTTGTTCTATTGGCATATTAAGAAATTCCTTCACTAATGAAGAAATATTTTTGTCTTTTAATTTTATTATTTTATAATAAGACATTTTACAATTATCTATCAGTATGAGTATATCATTTAAGATAAAATCTCGTAATGTTAATTGGTTTATGTATCCAATTTTAAATGCTTTATTTATATCAAGGGTCTTTAATTTCTCTATTAATTTATTATTTTTGTCATTTAATGGTCCTTTTATACGTAAAATATTTAAGGGGTCATCAATGAAATACCCATCAATCATTAAGGTTATATTTTTATGTATTATGGGAATGCATATCTGACAACCATTTATATGACTAATTAATGTCGTTGGTGACTTTAATGCATGATATGTAATTGTTTCACTGTCTATCGTATCAATTATTTTATAGTTATGTGGTTTGAATGTCTCATTTATAAAAAAAATAATGTCATTACTATTATAATAATAATTAGCATTAATTCCCGAACATAAATATATTATATCAAATATATCATTCGCACCAATATTCAAACTTAATATTTTCAATTTAGATAACACTGTATCTAATTTAGCACGTTTAAGTTTTATTTTATCTATATGGATATTAAATAAATTACTAACCGAATCATATTGACTAACTATATTTTCCAAATTTTGGAGATGTATATTATATTTATGTTTCGAAATTAAATTGTTTCTGTAACTATCATTAATTCTATTCATAATGCCATATATTATGTCATATATATGATAGATAGACTTATTGATGTTTTTTATTGCCAACAATTTAATAATTAATTTATTATACCGCATAAATTAGATATAGATATTTATTAAACGTAAATCATAATTCATTGTAAATCATTGTAATTCATTGGAATCTACTAATAATTATTTAATTGAAAATAATACTTAAAATATTAAATATATTCTATTATTATTAATACTATAATAATGGCGTTGGTGCATCGCGGTGGTAAAAAAAAACGTCGTGGTAAAAACCTCAATCTAACATCCAGACCTATGGAATATATTACAGAAGACCAAAATTATGGTCAAATCACAAAGGTTTTAGGAAGTGGTCGATTTATGACAAAATGCTATAAATCAAAACCCAATGGTGATTTTGATATGGTGGAAATGGTATGTACTGTGCGTGGTAAAATGCGTAAAAGGGTCTATGTTAATAATGGTGATATAGTTATAGTAGCCATGAGAGTATTTCAGGATAATAAAGGCGATATCGTCCATAAATATTCTTATGATGAAGCAAATCAATTAAAAAAACAACAATTATTGCCGAAGATTGAATTAACTAACACCAACGCAACTAATAATAATAGTGAAATAAATTTTGAAGATGATCCTGATTTGGAAGAATGTGTGGTTAAAAAACAGGAAGATAAGAACCATGATTTAATGTATATGGATTATGATAGTAATGATGATATCATAAATGATACACATGTAAAATATGATGATTTTGGAAATATAGTATAATATAATATATAGTAGCAATCACACTTACACTATTTTTATTTTTATTTTTATTTTTATTTAAACCCATCCTATATATATTATATAGTATATAGTGTCATGGGAATACCCTTGTTTTTTAAAATTATTTCGGAAAAATATACATCGCCTATATTAAATATAGATGATGTGGATGGCGTAAAATCATTATTCATTGATATGAATTGTCTTATTCATCCTTGTTGCCGTAATTTATTGGATATGGATTATAGTTATTATAAACGGGCTCAATACGAAACAAGAATGTTCCATGAAATTGAAAATTATTTACGGAAAATTGTAGAATTAACTGACGCCAAATTTATTTATATTGCGGTAGACGGAGTCGCACCGTGTTCGAAAATGAATCAACAGCGATTAAGACGTTTTAAATCTATATTAGAACGAAAAGAAAATAATAAAATTAAAGGTCAATTATCAATGCCCATCGAAAAGGAATATTGGGATACGAACTGTATTTCGCCTGGAACCGAATTTATGGCATCATTATCGACACATATCACCAACTTAATAATGGATAGTGATATATTCACTAATCGGAAAGTTATTTATAGTGACCACCTTTTACCTGGTGAAGGCGAGCATAAAATATTAGCTTATATCCGCTCACATGAATTGGACGGTAATTCGGTAATATATGGGTTAGATGCGGACCTGATTATGTTAGGGCTCGCCAGTAATAAAAATAATATTTATTTACTACGAGAAGCGATGGCCTTTGGTAAACCTACCGAGGATTTCCTCTATTTAGATATCGATTGCTTAAAATGTGGTATACTGGAAGATTTTAAGGAGCGCTATAGTGTTCATAATAGGGTATTAAAAGATACGATGTTAATAAATATAATTAATGATTATATTTTTATTTGTTTCTTTTTGGGTAATGATTTCCTACCCCATATATTAGGTCTGGATTTACGCTATCAGGGATTAGACATTATGTTGGATATTTATACCGAAGCATTTTCATTATTGAATAGCAATATTATCCAAGATAATAAAATTAATATGGATTTCCTAACCATATTTTTATCAAAATTAAAAGATAAAGAACCAAAATTTATTAGTGTATTATTTAAAAAGCGCCAGAGTTTAAATAAATTCTTTAAAGTGAATGAATCTAATGAATATGATCGTCGCATAGCCTTATTAAATAACTATCCAATTTTGAATATGGATGATGAAAAATATGTTATGAACGATAATTCCCATATGAAATCATGGAAAAATCGTTATTATAAAAAAACATTAGGTAGTATAGAAAAAGACGACATAAACGCTGTCTGTAAAAATTATATAGATGGTCTTGTATGGGTATTTCGCTATTATATGGTCGGATGCGATAGTTGGCATTGGAAATACAACTATAATGATGGTCCATTACTATCCGATTTGGCTGATTATGTCGCCAATATGACAGATGATATAAATAAAATAAAATTTCCCAAAACAGAACCCGTTAATCCATATGTTCAACTACTATCCATATTACCAGAAGAAAGTAGTAATTTATTACCAATCGAATATCGCAAAATATTCAAAGATTCCAATATAAGCTATTTGTATCCTATCGAATATAAACTCGATACAATATTTAAACGCTATTACTGGCAATGTGTACCTGTATTACCACATTTAAATATTAAAGAAGTTATTAAAGAATTTAAAAAAATAAAATGTAGTAAATCATTACACACTGGAACCTTGATTCATAAAGCCGCTTAATTTGTTAGTATTAATTGTTGAATCTTATATAAATTATATACCCCATTTATATAGATAATTGTGTAGATAATACCCAATATATAGCGAGGCATACCTATATTCATATAGATCGCGAAATATAACCATAATGGCATTATTAAACATAGGTTTAATAAGTAACGATTACGTGTTTCTACTATATCGACCGGATTGTTTGTAAATACAAATGTATTTATTAAATATTGTAATACAATCATGCCCAATATAAACTCCACTTGACGTCTTTCAAACATACATAGTTTTAATAATTTTTTATAATATAATTGTTGCTTCATTATTAATATTATACAATATTAATATTAATATTAATATTAATAATAATAATAATAATATAATTATCATACTATAATTATACAGAACCTATAATAATTTTATATTTTCACCAATTGTTTTACCAGTAATTGTGATGGGGGTTCCATCAATTATATCGTGGTCCAATAATACATTTAAAATTTCGGGATATGTCGTATTAGTTATATATATTTGGGTTTTTAATGCGTCGATATCATTACATTTTCGTTTTATTTCCTCATTTGTTATTTTAATATCAAATAATGAGGCGATATTTCTTATATCATTTATTATGGCGATTGATTTATATATCATATAGGTAACGCCAATAGAATTCATAATAGATTGTTTCGTAATCATATCACGAGGACATATTTTGTTATTGATTAATATATATATGTCCGATATCAACTTATCATTATCTAATACATTATTACCTATATTATTAATATTATTATTGATTATTGTATTTATATTGTAAATAATATTATCATAGATATCAAGATCTATGATATCGGCTTTAGTAATATTATTGTAAGTATTGATAGCATTTAACCCCAATATTTCAGCAATAACATGACTCGAATTATCGAAACATACCTCACGATTTACCATACGGGCATATTGTGATAATATATTGGTGTGGTCCGAGTAATATAACGCTATTGAAGGTCGATTATATACACTCATAGATTCCAATGATACTTGTAAAGAGTGATTACAGTCATGAATATATATATTTGCATCATACGTATCTGGATAACGACCGTCATGAAATGCTTCCGCATCGTAGTTCAATGCATTTTCGTTAATATAGGTGATAATATCTTTTTGGTATTGTCGATTAGCATACATCGAGTTTACACCTATATTTAATTTCTTCCTCGCCATAATACCAGCATATCTTAGAACCGACATATTATTTTTATTATGATTATAATTAATATCACTATTTTTGTTAATATAGGTGATAATATCTTTTTGGTATTGTCGATTAGCATACATCGAGTTTACACCTATATTTAATTTCTGCCTCGACATAATACCAGCATATCTTCGAACCGACATATTATTTTTATTATGATTATAATAATTACTATAATAATTATTTAAGTAATAATACTATAATAATTATTTAAGTAATAATAATATAATTAGAATAATATATACTATGGGGAATTATCAATCGCACACTGAAATAGA
>Ga0233435_1001136_pt1 | contig 26790 bp, 22 predicted proteins | sample SI_122_August201_3_FD_182735 | JGI IMG/M metagenome (GOLD analysis project Ga0233435, IMG submission 182735) | Seawater microbial communities from Saanich Inlet, British Columbia, Canada - SI_122_August2016_135_MG | ecosystem: Environmental > Aquatic > Marine > Inlet | place: Canada: British...
ATTCTGGTGACCTTATCCCCTACCAGGAGCCAGTTGTTGTCGCTGATGCTAATCGCACAGGTACAATTAAAACATTATATGCTCTACGTGACATAGCAGCAGGCACACTTAAGTGGTTAACGTGGGCAACAGACGTGGACATTGCAGTAGCCTCATCCACTGAGGACGACGAGCAGAGGTTCTACTATACAGGCGACGGAGCCCCTAAGGTTTCCAACTACGCACTGGCCACAAAAACAGGTACACCTTACCCAAACACATATTACAACCTTGGGCTGCCGCTACCTACGACAACTCCAACTACGTCTGCGGCGTCATTCACTGTAACAAATACAGCATCATATGCACGTGACTCAGGCAACACAGCAACGATTACAACAGGCACAGCACACAGCTTAAGTACAGGTAATGTTGTAACGGTACGCGACTTCACTACGACAGTGGGTGAAACATTTAACTCTGTTAATGTACAAGTTACTGTCACAGGAACAACAACATTTCAATACTTCAACCCAGGCGATGCAGTTTCCACTGCTTCAGACACTGCAGGTAGAGTAGATTTAGCGGGTAACACACAGATTCGTACACACGTGTACACATGGATAACACCATGGGGTGAGGAGTCAATCGCTTCAATCCCTACTGACGAGCTGTATATTAAGGAGGGTCAGGTTGTAACTATCACAGGTTTACCGACTGCTAACCCTTCATCTGATTATTATATCCGCGGATTGCGTATTTACAGGACGCTGCCGTCAGCCTCAGGTACAGAGTATTACCAGCTGTCAGACTGTTGGTTCCCTGTGGCTACTACGAAGGTAGCACGTAGTGGCAACATCTCCACTGTGACTTTTGCAGAGCCCCATAACTTTATTATTGACGATAGGTTTAAATTAAGTGGATGCACGACAACATCATTTAATATCACCGGTGGTACTGTCAAGACTGTAGTTGATGAGTACACAATTACATATGACCAGACTGCCTCCGATGTAGGCGAGACTGCTGACACTGCAGGTACGCTGTACCACGACGTTGCTGAGAGCCTGTCAGACCCTGCGAGATACTGGGGCGATGGCTCATACACATACACTGATGACTTCTTAGATACGAACCTAACAACCATACTAGACTCTGATTACTACGACGAGCCCCCGATTAACTTACAAGGTATTAAGGTTGCTAATAACAATATCCTTATGGGGTTCTTCGATAATCAGCTGTGTTTCTCAGAGGTAGATAAACCACACGCTTGGCCTATTAAGTACCGCATTACATTCGACGCTGACATTGTAGCAGTTGAAGCAGTGTCGGGGTATATCATAATCTTAACTGAAGCATATCCATACGCAGCATCTGGTAACGACCCATCGACTATGACTGTTGCTCGTGTCGATACACTGTACCCTTGCCTATCGAAGCGCTCAGTAGTTAACATGGGGTACGGGGTTGTATATACAACGCATGGTGGACTAGCGGTTTACTCACTGTCTAAGGGTGTCGAGCTTGTTACTAAATTAATCCATGATTGGGATACTTGGGAAGATGAGTTAACCCCAAGTGAAGTTGTTGGTCACTTATATAATGGTAAATATTTCGGCTCACATTCGGGCAACTCGTTTATATTTGAGAAGCACGACAAGACTGGCGGATACTTCATGACTGTACAGACTACGTTCACTGCAGCATTCACTGACCAAATAACGAATAAGATGTACTACATCACTGACACAACTGGCAATATATATCAGTGGGATGATAGGACACAGCCACTAACCCCTATGGAGTGGAAGTCGAAAACCATCGTAATTAAAGAGTACATGAACATCGGTGCTGCTAGAGTGATTGCAGACTATGACACACCTCAGTCTGAGATTGATGCTATCAATGCATACAACACAGCAGCAACAGCATACAATGTACTGCGCTGGGCAGAGGCTGCACAGTTAGGTACGCTGAATGGGCCAACTGACTATATGGTGTCAGGTGCTCGTGTTGAGAATAGTGGTGCGATTAACGGATGCATGGTTGTTAACGGTGACTGCATAACTCGTAACTCTAAGACCACAACCTCTTTCTTATGTATCACATTTAAACTATGGGTTGACAAAGTCTTGGTATTCCAGGGGAATATCTGCTCCGATAAAATCTTCAGACTCCCAGCTGGCTACCGCTCTGACACCTTTGAAGTGTCAGTGTCAGGTGCTGCAAGAGTGAGAGCAATCCACCTAGGTGAAACACCATACGGGCTGAGGGGTGCATAGTGGCAGGTAGATTCACAGGCATCCCGAACATCCCCACTGACGGCTTAGCAGATTGGCAGGCTCAGATATTCAGTGCAATTAAAGAAGATGTGGAATTATTGATTGGCGCTAGGGGTGAATCAGACCTTGCAAGTGCGGCTATCATTAGGGGTAACATTCGTGTATCATCAATGGAAACGCAGTCGATGCGCGTAGTAACAGCAACAAGTAAGACGTGGTCAAGTATTTCAGGGCTACCATCTGGTGAATCGCTAGCAGACGGAGCTGAGTTTATAAAGTTACGGGATGATGTACAGAATTTAGCGAACGATTTAGCAACAACAAGAGCAACAATTAATGTCCTATTAGGGCAACTTAAAGGATAGGAGAATTAATATGATTTACAACACAGAGTCTTTAGACTTACCAGCGGGATTACAACAACTAATGCCTCGCGGAACGCAGACAAACAACCAAGCTTATGGTAGTATGAACCCAACACAACCAAATGGGAGAGCACCAACTATGGATTTCAGGAACCAACCGAAACCATCATACGCGATGGGTGGCGAAGTAGGACCTGGTGGAGCACCAGTCCCACAAGCTGGTATGCCAGTTGGGTTACGCCCTCAAGGCCAAGGTGAACAACGCATGGACCCTAAGATGATGGAGATGCACATGCAGAAATTCATGCAAGAGCAGCCTGAGAAGGTCGAACAGATTAAGCAGACCATTTTGGAAGTCATGCAGTCTGGCGAATTAACACAAGAAGAATTAAACATGGCTGTACAATTAGCAACAGTTGCTTTGCAAAATCCAGATATGTACCCACAAGTTAGACAGTTTGCAATCCAACAAGGCCTTGCGACTGAAGCTGATATCAGCCCAGAGTATGACCAAGGTCTAATCTTCGTGCTACTACTAGCAGCGAAGGCAGCGAAGTCAGAGATGGGTGGTAACTTCATGGAGGGTGGCGAGATTATGGCAGGCACACACCCAACTGCAGACGATGTAAACATTAATGTATCTAAAGGAGAGTTTGTAATCCCAGCTGACGTTGTGAAAGCAAAGGGCACAGACTTCTTCGAGAAACTTATTAACCCTAAAGGAGGCAGCAACAGCTAGACAATTATGGGAGAGAAAGACAATGTGGAAATTGACGGCTATGAACCTTTATTACTTGCAACACAAGAGCACTATGATTTATACTGGGCTCAATGTGTTCCATTAATAGATAAGGTTGTTGCGAAAGCGATATATGGCGAATTTACAACAGATGATATATACAACAGTGCGACACAAGGACAAATGTTTGTATTTATATGTAAGAAGGATGAAGGTGAATACCCTGATGTCAAGTTCGTTATCGTGATGGAGCATGTGCAATACCCTAAGCTAGATGCACTGAACGTAGTTGCAATCGGCGGTTCACAACTAAACCCACTCTTTAAAAAGTTCTGGGAGAAGCTATGTGGGTGGGCTTACATGAACGGCATCCGAGCTATAGAGGCGTTAGTCTCGCCAGCCATGGCTCGAGTAATAACTAAATTTGGCTTTGAACATAAATACGCGCAGATGCGACTTAACTTAAACGAGGATTAATTATGACCCCTAATATCGATTACATACCTATGTCACCCCTAGCCACTGCTGTTAGGAATACAATGCAACCAACAGAACATGGAGGTGGTGCTAAGAAGGTTGTCGCTGTAGTAGCTATGGTAGCTATACCCTTTGTTGCTCCAGCCATCTCGGCAAGTATCGGCCTCTCGGCTAGTATTGGTGCGACTATGGGCTCAGCAGTGGTAGGTGCAGGCCTCGGCGCTGTATCTTCAGCAGCGACAGGCGGAGACTGGAGAAAAGGAGCACTAGGTGGCGCTATTTCAGGCGGTATTGCTGGGTATATGTCAACCCCTACTGCTACTCCAACAGACGGTATGACAGGCCCAGGCTTTGATGCTCCTGTTAGTGACCCTCTGCTTGCACCAACATCTGCCGCACCTACTGCATCTGTTGACCCTATGATAGGTCCAACTATGGCAGACGGTACTTACGGTGGTTTATCTGCAGCACAAGAGGCACAAGTTGGGCTGAGCTCGTTAGACTATAATGATGCGTTGCTAGCGGACCAAACTTTTGTAGGTGGCGGTACGACACAGTCAGCTACTGGTGATGCATTAGGCGCACAACAGCCCGCACAACAGCCCGCACAACAACCTACGCAACAACCTACGCAACAACCTACGCAACAACCTACGCAACAACCTGCGCCACCACCTAAAGCGCCACCACCTAAAGCGCCAAAGGGCACATTCGGGGAGCGCTTCCAAGCAGGTTTAGAAACTGCATACAGCCCTGAGAACTTAGGTAGAGCATCACTACAGATGGGCGGTAACATGCTAACTAATGCACTGGTTCAATCTGAATATTCTGAGCAACAGCAAGAGTTAATTGACCAGCGTAAAGCTGAGGTTGCTAAACTAGAAGCACAAGGGGCAGAAGTAGATACAATTAAATTGGCTGAGGCACGCAAGCTGTTACAGCAGGCTATGCAGGTAGACCCTACATATCTAGCAAGACAGAAAGCAAACGCTGCTAAGAGCCAGGATGCACGGAGAACTAACGAAGCAGTGCGTAGAGCAGGCTCAAGTGGTAGGCGTGCAGGTTTAACTGACTCAATCAGACGTAGAGGTGCATTAGCAGGCGGTAAACACGCAGCGTCAGCATTTGACTCTGGCTACCAAGGTGGTTTAGAGGAGAAGATTGCATTACAAAAAGGTGGTGTAGGTATGCTACCAACTTCTGCAGGTTTGAGTGGATACTACGCCAACTTAGGTAGTCAGTACGACTCAGCAGAAGAAGCGAGAGATAAAGAGCGCGAAGGGTATAACCAGTTATTCGGATTCGCAACAACTCAACCAGGAGCGTAACATGGGGACATGGTTTGGAGCACAGCAACAGGGGGCACAGGTCGTCCGCGACCAAACCACTCGTAGAAGAACAATGGCGGAGGAAGACCGCACTATTGCAAAAGATATAGTCGACCGCCAGCGTACCCAGGCTGGGGAAGATAGAGACACTGCATATAACGAAGAGATTAGACGTCAGAAGCTTGCAGAGTTACAGCGCCTTAATGATATCCGTAATGCTCGGGCTAGTCGCAACCCAGCACCAGCTGGTGGTTTCCAGTTCGGTGGTCAAGGCCAAGTCGGACAAGTTCCAGTTGCTGGTCAAGTTCCAGTTGCTGGTCAAGGCCAAGTCGGACAAGTTCCAGTTGCTGGTCAAGTTCCAGTTGCTGGTCAAGTTCCAGTTGCTGGTCAAGTTCCAGTTGCTGGTCAAGTTCCAGTTGCTGGTCAGGTTCCAGTTGCAGGACAAGGGCAGATACCTATATTTGATACTAGCGGACAAAACGACTTAGCCACAGCTCGTGATGCTTCAATCCTCCAAGGTAATAAAGACTACAATACTGCGGTGGTAGCCGCAACCCAGCGCCAACGTGGCGTTGCCGCAGCAAGAGATAAACTATTAGCGCTACAAAAGGCACAAATGGATATGGGTTCTTCGCAGTACCTACCAAAGTATGCAGTACCAACTGACGCGGGGCATTCAGGGCTACAAAAGCTCTTTGGTGCTGATGCTGACCCGCAAGCGATTGCCCAGGACTTCGTAGCCTCATCTGAGGCTATAGTGCAGATGGGTTCAACTGGTGGAGGCTGGGGGCCACAAGCATCGGGCTGGTTAGGTATAAATAATACAGATATGACAGATGCGGAGTTCCAGGCTGCATTAGCTAAGAGTAACGAGGTTGAGCAATTCTTTAATACAGACCTATTTGGTGATAGTGATGCCGAAAAATACTTTACCTTATACCCAGATGAGATTACTAAGGCTAACCCTTTCTATGGGATGTCTAAAGCTGAGCTGGGTACCGTAGACTACAGTGGTGATAAGCGAAGAGCAGCATTGGCTGAGTATTACTTCACCCATATTAAACCACAACTAACTGGGGCTAGTGTCGATGGGCTCAAACCCGTAGCAACGGCGAATGGCGGTGATGCTGTTGTACATACCAAAGAACAAATTGCAAAGGCTGAAGCACAGCATAAAGACTACATGTCTAAGATAGCGACAGGCATCAATACATTAGATGACGACATTGCTAACGCCCCGGTGTTCATGGAGAAACTAAATAAAGATAAAAAGGCCAATGAGACAGCTATCCAAGATTTATATAAAAGTCAGCTCAGTAAGAGCAACGCCGCACAGTTGGCGAAAGTAGTTGGTATGCAGGTAGACCCTAGCCTATTAGACCCAACAAAGCTAGGTGGTTTAGTACGCCAAGGTTATGAGCAACGCCAACTGCTAGTATATAAAGCACAGAACGCTCGCAAGGTCGCCAAGATTAGTGGTGTTAGTAGTGACTGGGCAGAGTATGACGCATTGCGTGCACAGCTTAGCGAGAAGGATGTGTCAATCTATGCAGCTATTGGTGAGCAGGGTATCACAGAGTTAGTGAATGATAATGACCCACGTCGTATCTCAGCAGTATTATCGTCGTTCACTAGTTCTAAGATTATTGTCCAGCCTAGGTCAGATGGTATGTATAACCTTATCTCAAACGGTAAAATGTCTGGCACACCTCAGACTGCTGATGCTATACAGAAGCTAGTGCGTATGCAGTCTAGCCCTACGTTTAGAGCACAGTCAGCAGCGAACGCACAGAAACAGGTTGAGCAACAGATTGAGGGTGCATCAACACAACAATCCACTGCTAAGAACGAGAGTGAGACTATTAGAGCACTACTTACTGAGCAACTTAAAGGCATAAACGCGAAGGACAAGCTAGCCTTCGAGCAACAGTTCAAGGACCGAGAGTGGAAGTTTAACTCACTAGGCAGTGATGGCGGTGGGTTCTTAACTTCCACTGATGGTCGGACTGTCTTATTTAACCCAAGACCTGGTAAGTCTCCATCTGGTAAGGCACTATCTAAGTTCACGGATGTCACTAACCAGCTTGGTAAAGACACTGTGTTTAGAATTAGAGGTGGTACAATGGACTTTAGTAAGTCAGATTTCTGGAAGAGTATAGGATTACCTAATCCACTTAACAACTAGGGGGTAGCCAGTGGCTATTAAAGCAGGTTTAAGTCCGTTCGCGGCGTCATCATTCGAGGTGTCGTCCAACCCGTTCCAAGCATTCGAGCTGCCAGCTGATAAAGGGTTTAGTATGCCTAAGTTAGATGCAGTTATGCAAGGTACGTTTGGTCAACCAACTGTCGCTGACTCTCTAGCACAAAGTAGAGGTCCATCCTCTGCACTTGCACAAGCATATGAGAATGCTGATGGTCAAATCTTCGTGAACGGTTTGTTGTTCGCTGGTGATGACCACAGTAAGATGCTTGAGTCTGAGCAATACCTCAACGCCCCAGAAGTTAACACGCCCCCACCGGGTGGTGGCTGGCAGACGCTAGACCGTAGTGCCTACCAAGCTGAGATTGACAGCATTAAAGACCCCTCGCGTGGCACACTCGCTAAGAAGAACTTCGGTATTGGTGTAGACAACCTGCAGTTACTAGGTGGTTACGGGCTTGAGCTAATGGGTGCTGAGGAAACTGGGCGTGCTGTCCAGGAACAACAGATTAAAGACTTAGCAAAGAACGACCCCTACCAACGTGAGTTCACTGAGGATGTTAAGTCTGTTGAGACCGGTATAGATTGGTTCGTAGCTAACCTAGCCCAGCAAGGGCCGAACATGATTGAGTCAGTAGCCACGTTTGTATTAGGTTACGCAGCAGGTGGTGGACAGCTTACTGGTTTAGGCACAGGTATCACAGCAGTAGCAGGCAAAGAAGCATTTAAGAAGGCACTGAAAACTGCCATCAAGAACAGAACAAAGGCCAAGACTAAAGGTAAACCTTTCAAATCATTGAGCGCTGCAGACCAGAAGATACTTAGACAGACTTCGGGTATATCTGCTGTACTTGCTAACAACTATGCGATTGGTGCATCAGATATCTTCGGTGAAGTTAAAGACACAGACCCTGACAACGCAAGACTTAAAGCGTTCTTCGGTGCTATACCATATACATTATTAGAGACAGCCCCGGAGGCTTTACTTGCGTCACGCTTATTAGGTGGCATTAGAGGCAGTGGTGGTATTGCACGTAGGGGTGCAATTGGTGCTGGTATTGGTGGTATGGCTGAGGGCTCAACTGAGGCAGGGCAGGAAGCATTACTGATGGGTCTTAACCCAGAGGCTGAGATAGGTACACCAGAAGGTAAGAAGCGTTTATTAAATGCATTCGCCGCAGGTGCAGGTATCGGTTCTCCAATCGGTGGTGTTGCAAACTTATCTGGTAGGAACAAAGGTAAGGTAGACCTAAGTGGTGGTAGCGAAGTAGACTTACTGAAAGAGAAAACTAAATTCAACGACGCCCCTATTGAAGGCGAGCAACTAGAGATAGACGGTGCTGACGTACCACAACCTACCGCAGATATCGACGCCCGCGCAGAGCTAGAGTCTATGCTTGCAACTAACAATGAGATACTTAAGACTGTTACTAGCAATGCAGAGCGCGATGAGTTACTAGGTAGGAACGAAGCTATACAAGAGGACATTGACGCAATGGACTCAGCGGCAATATTGGAAGCAGATGAGACAGCGAACGCTGAGCAGGACAACGCATTCCCAGATATATGGCAGCGCCAAGCAGCTGAAGACCCACGCTCTGATTCAACTACGCCTGTGTTTGATGTGGTTGGTGAAGGTCAGACAGAGTTATTCCCAGACACTGAGGTACAGCCTACAGTTGAGCAGGAACTAGGTGGAACTGATGAGGCTCTACAAGCCCAGCAAAGACGTGGTATAAAAGGAATCAACCAGCGTGACAGAGAGATTGAAGTCATGGATAACCCACTGGTTACCCCCGAGTATACCCAAGAACAGATTGAAATAGCAGCGGCACAGAACCGTGAAGCCACTGCTCAGAAAGAACAACAAAACGAATTACAACGCCAGCGTATTATCATACAGAACCGTGAGTTACAACGCCGTGAAGAAGAGGCTAAGCAAGCAGCTGACGATGAGATGCGACGTGAGAACGCAAACCGTATGTTTGAGATTATCCAACAGCGTGCAGAGACCCAACGTGCAGAAGCAGAGCAGGCTGCAGCACAGGAAGTAGAGCAGACTAAGAAAGTAGCGAAGGTTGCAGCGATGACTAAGAAGCAGCGTAAAGCAGCTGACGCTAAGGCTAGGAAAGATAACGCAGAACGCTCACAAGAAGAGTACGGTAAAGAAGTTCCCGAGCCAGTAGTGGTAGCGGAAGCAGTTGAGTCATCCGAGGAAACTAAGTCTGAAGCAGAAGTAGAAGCAGAAGAAACATGGATTAAGTTACGCCCTAAGGATGCAGAGAGTATTGAGTACGCTGACATACCAGAGGAGTTTCGTAAGTATTGGGAAGCCGCGGTTGAAACAGGTGAGGCTACTAAGACTAATGCTAAACTCTTAGCTAAGATGACTAAGGCAGCAAACGCTGGTAAGAAAGTAAACAAGTTAGTTAAGAAAACTGTTAAGAAAGTTAAGAAGGATGTTGACGATAATAAGCTTGCAGCAGTTGGTGCAGTGAGTGGCGGTAAACCTAAGGTTAAGAAACAAAAGCCAGAGGATGATGAAGAAGAAATTACATTAGCCCCTAAGAAGGTTGAACTTAAGAAGAAGGTTGAACTTAAGAAGAAGGTTGAACTTAAGCAGCCAGCTAAGAAACTTAAGGTCGTGAAGAAACCTAAAGCTAGTGAGAAAGAACTCGCTGGTAACATGCTTAAGAAGAAGACATCACCAACCAAGGACACCCCAAATAAATTCCTAGACTTACCACCAGCAATGAAACTTAAGTCTAAGCGTAAGACTCAACTGAGTACAGCTGAGACATTACATGTGGGTACGAACAAATCTGTCAAGCTATCCTCGTTAACCCCCGAACAACTTAATGAACTAGAAGAGTTACGTGCTAACCGCGCTAGTGAATCAGACTTCGAGTCGTTCTTCCAGGAGTTAACTGCAACAGAAGTTGAGAAAGAAGTAGCCGCTAAGAAAGCTAATAAACTATTAGGTATAGCCACTCAACTAACTGCGAAAGAGCGTAGAGATGCGAAGACTAAGGCAGACAAAGTTACAACAACAACTCAAGGCCAAGCTAGAGATGCATGGGATGCACATGGTTTACCTATTAAGTGGGGTGAGCTTAACCATGTACGCCAGCTTGAGGTTAAGCGGTGGATGGATAGCCATAAGGGCAAGATATCTAAAGTCCAGGCGCTTAGGATTGCTCAAGCTGAAACAGATAGCAAGGGGGCATCTACAGTTAGGGAGATAATCACTACGCTGATGCAAGACATCGAGGGTGAGAAGAGCTCTAAGAAGCAGAAGTCTATGCTCACACACGTGATTAACAACTGGCTTCTCAACCTTAACCGTGTAGGTAAAGGCCACGTAACGTTCAAAGAAAACCGGGCTGTAGGTAAGTGGTTGAATGAAATAGAGTTTGACCCTACAACACGCACGTTTATAGACAACACAATAATTTCTAATCTACGAGATAATGAGCCGCGTCCTGCATCTTCTAAGGGGCAGACACACGCATACTTCAAGTACCTAACAAACCAAGGTCTGCTTGATGATGCACGTTTATCCGACATTGAATTTACAGGCGAGGCTATAGAAGCCCCTAAGGTAAAAGGTAAGGCAAAACCTAAAGCAGTAACAGGCCAGGATATAGTTAAAAAGTTACTCCGTGTTAATGCAGCTGGGTATCAGAACGTGAAGCAGGCTAAAGCAAAACTTGATAAGATGTTAGCTGATGTTAGCCAGAAGATTCTTGATACTACTGTGGTAGACCCCGAACGTGGTACTGTGCTTAGTGATTACATAATCGGTGGTAAGTTCAAAGCTGAGATGCTGGGTAGTAAAGTTCTTATTAAGACTGATGTACTGAGCAAAGACTCTCGCACTGATGTACAGGCTGCTATCGCTGCAGAGACTAAAATCATAGGTATGAACTCAGTTAGGTTGGGAGCATTCATAAAACAACTTCGCACTAAGACTAGGGCAGCTAAGAAGGAAGTAGGCATTACTCTCACCATGAGTGAGAACGAACGTGACGATATAATCGATAAAAACCCTGCACTCAAGGAAGACTTACGACAGTTAGATGTTGCGCGTAATGTACAGAACGACAAGGCACAGCGTAAGTCTGATGCCACCATTGGTAAGTATATGCGTGATGATGGTGAGACTATTAACAACCCTCTGTCACTCGGTAAGACTAAACTATTAGTTAAGAAGTGGATTAAGAAACTTAAGGTTAACCCTATAGTACGTGTGTTCAGAGACCAGGCTCATATGAAGCAGACTGCTCCGGAGTTATTCAAACGAGCAGTAGCAGCACGAGCTGACGAGTCCTTTGAAGATACCTCAGCGATGGGGTACTCATTTGGTAATAACATTATTATATTCAGCGATAGAGTCCCAACTGAGAAGGCACTGAAAGTTGTGTTAGCCCACGAGGTAATAGGACACAACGGGTTACGAGCTTTATTATCCCCCGCTTCAATCAAAGTAATCCTCAGTAATATCTTAGAGTTTGATACCGTTGTGCGAGCAGAAGCTATACGCAGAGCAGACGTATATGGCATAAGTAGACTAGAAGCCGTAGAAGAAATTATTGCTGACTCTGCTGCAGCGATTGATAATAATACACTGCTTAGATTGTGGGAAGCTATTAAGGGGGCGTTCAAAAAGATATTCAACCATGAGCCTCAACAGTGGGAAGCTAGATACTGGGTACATCACCTACGCAGGTATGCCAGAACAGGTAAATCACCTATGGCTACACCTGAGACTATACTAAAGAACATGGAGACCTTAGTGCAGGATGAGAACTCTGGGCGCTATGCAATGGCTGACACAGCATCGACTGCTTCCAACTGGTTACAGACTGCTGCACTCAACCAAGGTATGTCTAATTTCTGGGGGCGCCTTAAAGAACTAACTAATCCAGGTGAACTTAAAGACTATATAGATAGAACGGGCGGTATTAACAACGTGACTAATGATGTCATGGAGTTCCTCCAGACGATGGACCACACTGCTCTAAAATCCTTAGGGCTGCATGAACTCTACAAGATGTTTGAGAGCCAGGGTAAACAGTCGGGTGACTTAATGAATCGCTGGAACCGCATGATGTCTCGTGTATGGGAGCTAGAGGCCAGTGGTGGTTTAAGTCAAGTAGAATATAACCAAGTATCTGAACTATTAGCTATGGCATCACTATATAAGGGTGGCAACCTAGATAGCAACATGCTTAGAAAGTATGGTGACAAGAAACTATTTGTTATATCAGATGGCGTATGGGTTGAGAACACTGTAGTGACTGATGCTATGAAGCTAGAAGGTAGGGTAACGCTCGCACAGTTTAAGCAAGGGCTTAAGATAAAAGTTAGTGAGACAGAGACTGACGGAGAGATTGAGGCTGAGTTCAGTGAAACGTTTAAGCCAGACTACCTAGCAGGACTAACTGAAGATAGTAAAGTCTGGAAAGCCTATAACGAAATCATGGATACCATGACGGACAAGGCTCTGGAGAAACTCAAAGGCCGCCTTGAATCTGCTGAAGAGGAGCAGGCGGGTGAGCTAAGTAAGTTACGCTTTATCGGCGTTGATAAGGACACACCAACCTTTAGTCGTGGGCAGATGGATACTATCAAAAAGATATATGACGTATACAAACGTATCCATTGGGAGAACCCGGACATAGACAAGACAACTGGGTTAAAGATACCTAGTAGAGAAAGCACAGAGAAGGCTGAGACTTTTCTAATACAGATAACACGGGCCTTCCACAACGACACTAAGCTACAAGACTGGCTAACTAAAAACCCAGATGAGGATTCATTTGAGTTCCTTAACGAACCTGGTGTCGCCGGTATTGTTAGAGAGTTGCAAGGGTTTAATGATTTAAAACTAGACCTTGATGCACATGTGTACCCTGTGCAGAACACTATCCGAGAGATATTCACAACAGATACACTGGTTAAGGATGCTACGCTAGGCGCTGCCCGTTCAATACTAGGCTCTTACGTACCACTGTGGCGTAAGGGTAAGTACCAAGTTATGATGAAAGCCTATGACTCTAAGGGTAACTCGGTGCAGCTGCATAAGTCTATCCACCTCCCATACTACCAAGGTGATAGCAAGACCAACATGGAAGGCATCATGAAGGAGCTGGATAGCAATGAGTTATTTGGTGGTAAGTCCTATAAGGTACTAAACTTTGAAGGGCATGAAGTTAATGTGACGCTCAAAGCTGAGCGAAGTGAAACTCGCCAGGCTCAACCAGCATCAACAGGTGTTGATTACCATGCGGTGCTACTAACCATGAAACGTATCGGGCATACACTGTCGAACACCGAGCGTATTAAGCTCGTGAAAATTACAACCGCGGCATCTGACCGTAAGCGTAAAGGTTTGATGCGTGAGAATGTCGCTGGTTTCGACTGGGATATTATTAAGTTTGTATCTGAGGACTTAGAGGCTGCTGCACACGTCATCAGTAAGATGAATAACATGTATAAAATTACTTCACTTATGGATAGAGGTGAGATGTGGTTCGGTAAGCGAAGCACACTAGATGCACTAGCCGCTAGGGTTAATGAGTTCCCAGAGAGTGAGTATGACACCGCTGAGTTTAAAACTGCTAAGCGTGCCTTTGATAGGTATGCATATGCATACCGCCATATGGCTGGTGCTGAAGCAGGTGAAAAAGGTAGGCATATTAAGATGACTGTCGCTGGGAAAGAGGTTGACTTACAACTGATGGGACAAGGCGAGCGCTACAAAGATAAGGCTGAGGAAATACTCGCATGGTATAGAGAGGCGGATAATATCTCAGTGAGTACAGAGGACATGCTATCTCGACACCCTATTGGCTCGAAACTTAAGATGATTACTGTACTGATGCAACTCGGTGGAAATATAGCCATTGGTATCATTAATACTACTTCACTACTACTCCACACGTTACCACTACTTGCAACGTACAACGCGAAGAACGGTACAGGTGGCGGCTTCGGATTTAGTAAAGCCACTACTCAAGTATTTAATGTAGCTACTAGGCTAGGACACCGTAAGTATTCTAAGATTGATTACCTCAAGCAGTTAGCTGCTAAGGGTGCAGAGGGTGATGCTCTTAGGAAAGAAGCAGGTATTGAGCAACACACTGCTGAGTTCCTACTGTCAGAAACCCAGAAGGGTGGACTACAAGCAGCGTTGTTCAATGCACTCATGGGTTCATCACGCGGTAGTATCACTAACCCTAGGCTGATAAGCGCTATCAATAAATGGATGGCTCCATTCACCTACACTGAGCAACTCAACCGTAGAGTTTCAGCCATCGCTTCATATGAGATGGAGTACGCTAGAGCCATTGCATCTGGTGAGTCTGAGAAAGAAGCTGTACATATTGCTAAGCGAGAGGCAAGAGTTACTGTCGAGCAATCGCAGGGTGAGTATGGTATGTTTAACAGACCTAAGGTAGCACGTGGTTCTATATTACAATTTCCATTTATGTATAAGCAGTTCCCTATCACATCAGTGCAGTTATTGACACGTATGCCACCAGCTGGTAGAGTCTATTACCTATCACTGCTTGTGTTTGTTGCAGGTATTAAAGGTATACCTTTTGCTGATGACCTCATGGACTTAGTAGATACTCTGATGCAACATTTTGGTATTAAGAAGAAGACCGTTGAAACTGAGCTCAATAATTTCTTTGATGCGTTATCCCCCGGCTTAGCGCCATACGCTATGAGAGGTGTGTTGGACAACATAACAGGCGGTACAATTTCAACACGAATTGGTATGGGAGATTTGTTGCCATTGACGGGGTCGCTTAAAGAAGGGGCGTCGTTCAAACATGAAACGATTAATGCTCTCGGGCCAGTAGCCGCAGCAGGTAAAGGCATAGTAACAACAGGTTGGAACTTACTTGAGTATGGTGCAGAAGCTGTGGGTATTAAGTCTGATAAGAGCAACTTTATTGATGTGCTTAGAGATGCACCATTGACTGGGCTACGAGCGTTATCTGACTCCTACTCATACATGGATACAGGTCAGATAACTAACTCTAGGGGGCAAGTGTTGTCGCGAGAGATGGACAACAAGACTGTCCTTATGAGGATGTTAGGGTTCTACCCATCGGTTGCATCAAGGCAGAATGATATTGTTAGGATGGCGAAACAGACAGGTGACTACGCGAAGTCAGTACGTGCAGACTTCCGCAATGCTTGGGTTAAGGCAACTATAAATAAAGATACTGGATTGGCACGTTCTATTGAGACATCAGTGGATGAGTGGAATGCAGTCGCAGGTAATGACTCTCCTTTCTACATTAGTAACTTTATAAAGTCTGCTAATAGGTCACTACGCGAATGGGAAAAACCACCGTCTGAAAGACTACAACCTGCGAAGACTATGAATCCTACGTTAGAGCAGCTCCGTAGGATGTATGGGTTTGACTAATTAACCATCTGTAATTGACCCTGCAACAAATCCTCTGCGGCTACATCAGCATCATCTAGTATGCCTTGTAGTCGCGGATGGTTGAGGTTGATACCCACAACATATGCTTGACCTAGTTTGATAGGTGTGTTCTTACCTAAGAAACACTTCTTAGACTTAGGTGTAGCATCAATGTGTTCACAGGTAAGTTCACCACAGAACGATTTGTAATCATGGCCACTCATGGATAACCACTTACGGAAGTGAGTACGGTCTAACATTAGCGTACCACTGCTGAACACGTCAGTCATTGTCTTACGGAAGACATCGAACCTAACACGTATCTCTCCACGTGGTAATCGTTGGAAGTCAACCACTGGCTTCTGTCCTGCTGTGTGCATAACAGTGACAGCAACATCAGCGAAGTCACTAAGGTATGCTGATATGATATCAAACGAGTCCATCTTACTTTCTTCTGCCACTATTCGGATAGCACCTATCTGTTCAAGTACCCACTCAGTTCCCTTAGTATAGTCATAGTCAATCAATCCCCAGTCCTTAGCAAGTTTAGATGCTAGGTCTGATAGTATGATAGCTTGTTCCCAGAATCGTTCTTGCCCACTGAACTCAGCGCCGTATCGTTTGTGGAATGTGTCAGTTGCTTCGGCAACCATGGCTCTTATATCTTCAGAACCTATTTCCATCAACTTGTTTATGAATGTGTGGCCTGCATGACCGTAGTTATTTGTTACGAAGTTATAGAGGTTTCTACCTGCTGAGCTGCTCTTAGTAAATAGTTCGTGTGGCGGCACAGTAACCTCTAGTAAACGTGCCATCTGTGCATCGGTGTCTAACCCAGAGGCTATCAACTTAGATTGCAGTGACTTGTTTGTAGATACAACGACCGGGGTTGCCCATGTTTTTGTATCACGCTCTACTGCTGAGCGACTTAGTCTCGCCTTGTCTTTACCTTGGCTCACCCAGTAACAGAAGTCGCCAACCTCTTTGTCTTGCATCATGGTGACCTCATCAATGGTCATCGGTAAATGTGCATACAAACCCATACGGTTGAACAGTGTGTTCTGTGTAAACTTCGCAGCGAAGTGCAACTTGTCTGGGTCACCATAGATGGATTGTATCCAGTATTGGGCTAGTGTTTTACCACCACCTGTTGGGCCATATAACGATATCGTTAGTCCCTTCAAGCCAGTGAAGTTAAACAGTGGTGCTGAGAAACCAACGCCCAAAGCAAACATATGACTCGGCATATGTGCTTTCTCTAGCATGTTAGTCATCGTAGTCCACGCTGCAGCGTCTCCTTTCCTGCCATACATACCTGTACTTAAGTTGCTTGATGCTGTTGATAATGTAACTTGTTCTTCTGAGACACTGCCGTCATCTGCTTTGCTTATAACTGTGTCGCCTATAACAAAATGCGTATTGTTTTCTTTCCAACCCATGGTTGAATAGAGGTTGGTCATGGTACGTATCTGCCTTAGTTCTTCCATGTATGTTCGTAACATAAGTTGAAAATACTCCGTCTGTCGTTTGTTGAATAGCACAATACCTTGGTCTGCTATCGCAGTAGGAAACTCTCTGCTTCCATCTGTTAAGTATGCTTGTCGTAATTTAAGTTCAGTCCACCCGATGTGTGGTCGCTTCCAGTGGAAACGAACAACTTCATAATCAAGGTGGTCATCACGTCCATAACCTACAGGGTATATGTCAAACTTACATATGTCAATATCAGTATCATCAATAGTCATCTTGATACCATGCTGTGTACGCTTAAACGGTTTCGGGATAGGTACTAGGTTCGCTACCTTATCTGGTACTTCTGTAGTAATGGATACCTCTTGGTACTGGATACCTAGTCGTGCTGGTGAGCCAACTTTGCCTGCATACTTACACCCTCTACAACCATTCGGTCTATCAGATTTAAGTTTGTCACAAGTTGTTGGTCCAGTAGCATTGTCTTTCCACTGGATAACTTTATCTCTTGTCACTGACTCAGAGTAGGAGTCATGCCCCTCACTCCATTTGATTGCAGTATCTTCTGGGTCTACACAGAATGCCGCAACTCCGATGAGGCTATACCACAACGGCTCTGGTACATCCTTCTGGTTCTTAATTGCCCAACCAATCTGCTGACACTTACTAGATACAACAGAGCCAACAGCAGGTGGGTACTCTTGAGTCACTGCTAAGTTATTCAGCAACGAACTCTCACGTGGTTGTCGGTTACTATGGGCCAGGTTGTATTGCATGTAGTTTGTAAGTTTACTTAGAAGAGCTTTAGGCGTAACAGGCTCAGCATCCACCAACAACTTCACCTCGTTCCCATTCTTAGGGTTGTGAGTTCCAACTGGTCGTAGTACCAGTGCACTGTTGGTTGTTAGTCCTGCATCAATATGAAACTCTTTCTCTGCTGCGGCTAACTTCATAGCACCAGCCAATGGCTTCCACTGCATAGGTGTTAGTTCTTCTGTAAGAACCCAGTATACATGCAGTCCGTTACCAGAGAAAATTATCATAGGCTTCGGTAGTTCCAACTCGTTGATGAACTTGCCTAGTGCTGTTAGTCCAGCCTTCCAGTCTGGATATGGCTTTGTTTCACCACAGTCTACATCTAGTGCAACAACTTTAACTGCTCTGACATTCTCCTGCTTCCTGTTGCCTTTAGTCTTGAAGGCTGATATTGCGTAGTAGGTATTGTTTTTAGTTTGGTCTGACCTAACACAGACCTTTGACAGTTCGTCTACGCTATCAAAGAATCCCTGTCTATTACCGTCTTTGTTAATGACAGTAGTGACGTAGAACCCCTTGGTAGGTAGAACGCGCTGTAGAAATTCCAACGTGTCCATTTGTCCTCCTCAATAAAAAGAGGGGAAGTTCCCCTCTCTAGTCTGCTTAATGATACTCCTCTAAATACTCAACGAGTTGCTTTTTTCTGTCCTTGGGTTCAAGCACAATGACATCGGGTGATGGCCACCCTTTGTCTTGCATAACTGACAGAAGTTTGCGTAGTGTATCACGTAGTTTGATATCATTATCTTTCCGAATGGGCGTACCCTTCTTCCAACTATGATAGGTCATACGTGACACTCCCACCACTGACGCCATGTCAGTGATAGTAAGCATCATATGCTTACGCAGCGACTCCACTTTAGAAAAATCAAGTGGCTTCGGTTTAGTCATCAGCAACTTCCCCTACAAGAGCAGCAATCTCATCAGCAAGATTAGTTGTAGCCTTGTCAACAACAGGTGCTTCCGCTGGCTCTTCAACAACTTTTCTCGCTTTAGGTTTTGCTTTAGGCTTAGGTGCTTCAACAGGTGCTGCTTTACCAAATCCCTTAGTCACTGGTGCTTCTTCAACCACTGCTACAACCACTGCTTCAACCACTGCTTCAACCACTGGTGCTGGCTTGGCTGCAACTTTAGGTACAACAGGCTTATCAATTTCTTTCTCACCTGTTATCTTTAACACTTGCTCAGTACCAAACAACTTATCTACTGCGGCTTGCGCTGCTTCATCAATGAAGCCACCAAATCCAAACGCTAACTTAGGGTATGACGCATCAGTATCGAAAGACAACGTGGTCTTAACAATCTCTGGTGGTATGCCTCTTGTAGATAGTTCTTTCTGGTAGGCGTTCAACCCTTTCAATGCACCCGGAGTTACTTGTAGTAAGTACACTGAACCATCGGCATCATCAGCAGCAACTACTGCTAAACGTTTCTGGTCTGCACAGGCTTTAATCTGCTGACCTTGTGGTGTTAACTTAGAACCCCAAGCATTCTGAGGACATGAGGCACACAAATCGTTCTGTGGATTGGTGCTGTCAGTATGTGGACCGACACCAGTCAACGAGAAACAGTCTGGTGCTGAAGGCTCTGCATCTGGAGTCCATGCTTTCTCATACCATGTCTTAGATAACCTAGGGTTAGCACCCACAATGATTACATCAATCTTGGTTGAGTCAAGGACTGTTTCATCACCGCCATCAACGATGCGGAAACGACTACCTTTGATAGAGATACGTGGGAAGCCATCGCCACCCGTTGCTAGTCCACCTGTTAACGATTGCGCTAATACAGATGGTGCGCCTACTTTGCCTGCAAGGTGTGCAGGAACTTGGATATTACTGGGAACAATATTTGACATTGTACTCTCCTATTTTTTATTATTAAACATCAACTTTGGGTGCAGGCTTACGGACATTGACGTCAATCTTTGTGCCGTATGTAACTCCTGCGGGGACAGCCTTGTTCATGTCGATGTATCCACGAACTGCTGTTTTACTTACACGCTTTTCAAACAAGTCGTATGCTTCGTTCTCTCTGATAAATCCTAGCATAGCGTCCCAGTCTGCAACTCGAGCATAGTCATTGGTAGTTAGAAATGCTGTACCATGATTGGTCTTGAAGGATGTTACTCCGTCGGCATCTGCTTTCTCCTTTAACCACGACTCAAGTTTCGTCATGTTCTCTTTAATACCTTTGACCTTTGCTTTCGACTCAGACTCAATGGCTTCTTTCTTCTTGCGAAACTTCATGTAAGTTTCAATTACTTGGTCTACTGTTAGACTCATATGTCACCTCGTTTCTTGTTGTATTAAATCAAGAAGCAATCCCTGTAACTTTTGTTTGTTACGTAGCCTGTCATACATCTTAGCCTCCACTGCGATGGACTCAATGTGTACAACATTTGATACATGCTTCTTACCTATTCGCTCAATGCGACCATTCGCTTGAACATACTGCTCGTTACTTGTTATCGGTCCATACCATATGATGGTCGACGCTGATGTTAGTGTTAACCCATGAGCCATAGTTGCAGGATGTGCAATCAATACCCTTGGGTCTTTACTATTTTGGAAGTCGTTGAATATCTGGTTGCGTTTTGTTGAACTCACTGCACCATTAACAACTGCGACACTCCACTTCTTCTCCAACTTAGCCTTCAACATATGTAATGTTCCAGTTAACGGAACGAACAATATAACTTTCTCACCTGCTTCTTCAATCACCTCCTCTACTGCTTTAATTCTAGGCGAACAGTCCAACTCAATGTTCTGCCCGTCATCACCATAGACTACACCACATGCTATCTGTACAAGTTTCTGTAACTTAACAGCCTCATTGACAGCAGTGATAGAGCCTTCCTCTTCCATTTCAATAACGAAACGCCTTAGCATTTCCTTGTAATACTTTTCCTGTTCCTTAGTCAATGGTACTTTACGTGTCTGTATTATAGTATCGGGTAAGTCAAAGCACTCATCACGAGAATACCTAACCGATGGTTGTAGTACATCCTTCACAATGTCCACTGACTCTGGTCTGGGTAGCCACTTCCATTGCCCTATCTTCATCATCACTTGGTCACGGAACGCAGTGTATGTGTTGGAACAGAACGGACTGTTGACTAACTTCGCTAACGCCCAAGCATCTGTTGGGTCATTAGGTGTTGGTGTACCTGTCATCAACCACAACCTTGTATTCCTATTACCTTCCATCCACTTACGGAATATCTTAAACCTATTAGTAGATGGGTTGCGTAGTACAGCAGCCTCGTCAACGATGATAAGGTCAAACATATCTTTCGCTTCCTCTGCTATGATATTAAATCCATCATGGTTAATGATGTAGAAGTCAGCCTTAGTATGTAGCAACTTCTTTCTACGTGCTGCTGTTCCGTGTAGTGTGACTGCAGTGCGATGTATAAAGCCTGTAAATATACTATCACCCCACACCCTTTCAAGTGTAGACAGTGGTGATATGATTAGACACTTCTTAACCTCACCTGCATCCATCAAGTAGTCAGCAGCCCATAGTGCTGACTGCGTCTTACCAGTACCAATGTCATTAAGTACCAGTGCTTTCTTGTGCATGGTTAAGAATGCAGAGGTTAAGCGTTGGTGCTTGTAGGGAGTGAAATCGCCAACCCAGTCATAGTAATGTAGGATAGGTGAGGGTACTTTAATACCGAGGTTACGCAGTACCTTTACTTCATCAATCTTATGGGGTGCTACTACAATGTCAGTACCTTTAACTGTCATTAACTTTGCAGATGGTATGCAGTCAAGCACACGGTTAGGGTTAGTAAGTTTTAACGCAATAGCCTTGGCTTGTTCGACAACTACCACTGTACCTCCTTGGCACTAATGATATAGTCCTCGACTTCTTTAATAGTGTCGTCATCAAAGACCAAGAAGCACTTGCCACCTGCTGCTTCTATGTCCCTCATACACTTATCTTGTAAGGCTGTGGGTTTCTTAGTCCTGTCAGCCTTAGCCTCGACTCCTACTATCCTACCTTTAACTATTGCAAGCCTGTCTGGTATACCCGCCCTTCCAAACGGACCAGACTGTGGACTAAAGTACCATATCTTATACTTCTTAAATACTTTATCCAGTCGACTTTTAATCTTACCTTCTGGTGTTGTTGCCATTGTTCCTCCTCTTCACTTGTATTATATACTTATATTTACAGCAGTGTCAACTAAAGTTTTGCATAGTCACACATATGTTTCGCTGGACACCAAGGGCATAGCCCACTTGGCTTAGGTGGCCAGTTGTCATGCTCTGCTGACTCATAAATCCTGTTGATACGTGTCATCAAACGAGTCCACATCTCGTTAGACTGTTCACGCTTGTAAACTTCTGTGTCCATTGCCTTAGTCTTTAACCATATCAATGATGACTTAACTGTGTTCACCTTAGGGTAGTGCTTGAACACTTGTAGTGCAAACATCTCCATCTGTGTGAAGTCTGGTCTACGCTTACCTGTCTTCCAGTCCAGTACATAGGCTCTATCCTCATGGACAATCAACACATCAAGGATTGACCTAAGCCATGCGTCTGATGCAAACCAATCTGTTGGTGTTAAGTTTTCGTCAAGCGTCATCTTCTGCTCGGCTAGTAACTCACCGCCGATTGCCGCCTTCTCCATAGATACACACAGTCCCTCATACATCTTGGTCTCATCAGTCAATGGTGTCTTATCTCTAAGCCTCAACTCCAGTGACTCATGGACACGTTCACCATACATACTTGCCTCGCCCCCTTCATCTTGTACTTCCTTGTTAATACGCTGGTGCATATATCTTTTGGGGCAGTTCTCATACATCTTTAATGCCGAGAATGAATGTGCTAATTTCATTTGTCACCTCCAAAGAACTTGTCACACTTGCCCATGTATATTGTATGTACTACACCTGCTACATACCCTAGAACAAATACCATTGCTACACCTAGCCAACTTACTATTACTTGTATCATTTCTCCTCCTCAACAGGTTTAATTCTATATTCTCTATCTGTGTACCAACCTGGTGTGACAGTACAATCTTCCCAGTCAGCAGTATCTGGGTGTTCACAGCATAGATGTACTTTATGTTGCACTGTGTAGCCCTCTGCCCAAGCGTGTATCTCTCTAGCGTGTATATGTTTTTCCATTTACTCCTCCTACTTTGCTTCACTATAATTATTACCAAGGTCTGCTTCACAAGCCACTGGTAAATCCTTTGCCCAACTTGGGGGCTTAGACATTTCTTCAATCATAAATGCCTTTGCTTCTTCTGCTTCTTCTTCCTTAACCACTACGATAATCTCGTCATGGACTTGGAAAGATACATGGTATCGTTGCCCTATACGCACCATCTGCTCTGCAACTACGTTCCTTGCAAGGGCTTGCACTACATTCTCCACCACCTTACCACCATAGATGCGTGTCCAGTTATTACCTGCTATGCTGTCACCATTCGAGTGCTTTCTATACACTCGGGAGTCAGCAAGATAGGAGAACCCACCCGAACCTGCTCTTAATGCAGGGTAGTGAATACGCAAACCGTTCGGCATCAGTATGCCCTTGTGGTCATAGGACAGAATGTCGTTAATCTGTCCACTACCACCTGCTAACATGCCTGTAAGAACCGTGCCACATCTATTCCAAAATGCAACAATCCTGTGGTTCTTTTGTCTGTATAAATTTACTATTCGTTGTGCTTCAAACTCATCAACATCAACGGACAGCCCACCCATACCTAGTGCTAAGGTATCTTTAAACTTAGCATGACCCATGCCATAACCAAGACCTAGTATACATGTTTTACCTACGAACCTTTTAACTTTATCAGTCTTTTCTACCTTGTACCCATACACATCTGAAGCGAACTCACTGTACACATCACGCCCTTCTCTGAAGGCATCAAGCAAGTCCTCTTGCCCCGCAACATATGCTGTCATACGGGCTTCAATCTGTGATGAGTCACAAGCAACCATCTTATAACCTAGTGGTACAGTCAGTGACTCACGGATAGCACCATTACGAGGTAGGTTTTGTAGATTTAACTTGTCACCGCCAGAGAACCTACCAGTGTGAGCACCATAGTATTTAATCATGATAGGTAAGTAGCCACGCTTGGCTGTTTCGATTAGCCGTTGTGTTCTAGTCTCCTCTATGGTAGACTTGATGCCAAGTCTTGCCTTAACAAGGCTACCAACTTGGGGGTCATCATGTTCCAACAAGTTTAAGAAAGGTTTGTCAGTCTTAGCGAATGCATATGCTACCTTGCCTGTACGCAGGCTAGTCTTAGTAGGTACTTCCACCCCTAATGCCTCAAGTAACTTAGCAAACATAGCATTACTCATTAACACTTTTTTTACCTGTGCCTCACTGAACTGACCCATACCTAGGCTATCTATCAAGTCCGACTTGGCTTGCTTAACACCTATGATGTGGCGTTCTAATACATCAGAGTCAAGTACCACTGTTGGTTCAGTATACATACGCAATGTCTGGTCAATGATGAGTAACTCATGCGGTGGGAAGCCCTGCTTTAGTTTGTTGAATAACTTATAGGTTAGTTCAACATCTTGGATACAGTAGTCTGCAAAGTCTTGCATCTCTGACTCACTGAAATCCTCACGCCGTTTACCTACTGTGTTCTCCACCTCTGCACCTTTCTCACCTATACCATAGTAGTTTGCTAGGGCTTTCAAGGAACTACCCTCCGTCATCTGGTGCTTAGGTTTAGCCATACACATAGTATCAAACCAGAACTTAGGCTTAATACCGTACAGCCACGACAGGATTGCACCATCAAAGTATGTGTTGTGGCATAAGATAGCCTTGTCTGTGTAGTCAAGACTATTCAAAAACCCACCAACATCTTCACCACTATACCAATCAGTGGGGTTGTCGTTTACTTTAATACCTACACCTATGACTTCAAAGTCTGCACTGCGTACATACTCCTCGGTTGTCATCTTGGATAACGAGAACTTCTTATCCCAGTAGGTTTCAAAGTCGAGGGTTACTATGTCCATCTTCTTTCTCCTGAAAGTTATCTGCTTTACGCTTATCCCAAGCATCTTCTAGTTTCTCTTGTACGCCTAGTGGTAATTTGTTCTCCTTACACTGGTCTAGTTCTACTGCCATATCATCTATTTGTTCTGCTGTCTTGTAGTTCATTCCTCTACCTCATTCCATTCATCAGCATCACCATCTTCATCTAACTCTGCTTGATACACTTTCTCAGGTCGTTTGTAATCGCACTCACCTTGAGCATTTGATGCATATGAAACCCACTCACCATCTTCTTTATGTTGTACCTCTAAGGTGTCATACTTAATGTACCAGTTATAAGACTCCTCTAAATCAAAGTCAATATCCCATTGCGAGTACGCCGTGTACTGTGCCTCTACTTTATATTTCATATTATTTCTCCGTTGTTAATTCATCTGATAGTGGAGACTCAGGCATATAGTTCTCACTAAACCACCCAGCATCTCCATTCTCAAAAGCCTCCACATCTCCTTGAAGTTCATCTAAAGCCTCATCTTTTGTGCCTTTAAAGTTTCTAAAAATTATCATCTCCAGTCTGTATGTACCCTCTACTTTATATTTCATCTCTTATTCTCCTGTGTTAATACTTTCATTTGAGTTTTCTCAATCTTACAGTGATAATTCTCGATGTATTCTTGTGCTTCTTTCTTTGTTGTGAAATCCATTGCAAGATACCCGCCTAACATTGAACTATATACGTGATATTTATTCATCTTCGTCCTCCTTATATAAACAATCTTTGGTTACATTCTCATACAAAGATGGTATGTCTTCTTTATACCAAACTATTTGTAGGTTATCATTACGCCACGTACCTCTAGTGCTATCCTCTTTATGATAATCTCCACCACCCATAGATTTTGATTCACTGTTACACAGTATAGGTAGTGGATGTATATACATAACATCTTCTTCATTATCTTTATAATAAAGACACAACAACTCCATAATGTTTATATAAATGTGTTTAGTATTGTTGAGTATGTAGTGTGGTGAGATACCATTAGAGGTTTTAATAGGAAAACTCTTGACTTCTTCTATACTATCCCAATCATAATCCCATTCATCTACTGGTTCGTGATAATCACACAACCAATCTAAAGTAAATGGCTTATCTCCCATCATATTTAATACACTGTTTACATAGCCATTAAACATATAACTATGTTCCATAAGTTTTGAACCATCTTTAGTGGTAGTCCAAGTACTATACCTTTTTCTTTTGTTAATTACTGCTTGGTAATATGCTCCCATAATTTTATCTCCTGTCTGTTCCAATTTCTTCACTGATAATATCATCAATATTATCTCCATAACTATCCCATAATGACCTAGTCATATGCTCTACTACTGCACTTACACCATCAATGTAGTCGTTATCACCTATCTCATCATCAAGGTACAGCCCCCTGTCATTAACGTCATCCTCTACTAACTTATAAAGGACACGTTCCATTCTACTGACAAATTGGTTATAGGTAATCTCTATCTGTTTCGTCTTCCATTCTTGTAATGACATCATCTTAACACCTCCAAAAATCTAATCCAATCAGCAGTATACCAAAGACCACCTTGATTCTTTGGTCTTTGATGTTCTGTTATACCCTCAATCTCTACCTTAAGCCACACTCTATTCTTTTCTGAT
>Ga0233435_1001142_pt1 | contig 26717 bp, 20 predicted proteins | sample SI_122_August201_3_FD_182735 | JGI IMG/M metagenome (GOLD analysis project Ga0233435, IMG submission 182735) | Seawater microbial communities from Saanich Inlet, British Columbia, Canada - SI_122_August2016_135_MG | ecosystem: Environmental > Aquatic > Marine > Inlet | place: Canada: British...
GAGGATTGAATACAACCAAATTAGACCGCACAGTTCACTGAATTATCAACCTCCAGCTCCTGTAACGATTAAGCCAAAAGTGGAAATACTAACTTAAGAAGTGGTACAACTTAATGGGGCAGGTCACCCTCTTCTGGAAGAGGGGCTGGGGTGATTTGCTTTTCTTTAATTTATTCAACCAATACTAATAAACGACGGTATCGCCTTCTTTCAGGCCTTTGAGAATTTCTACAGAATCGAGTGTGGTACGACCGACTTTAATTTCTAGTTGCTCCGGTTGAGTCTGGCCTTCATTTTGACGGTTGACCCTGGCGGTGTCCCTTCCCATAGTCTGAACTGCATGCACGGGAAGAAGCAGAGCCTTGTCATTTTTATAAGTGATGACCTCCAGATTGGCGGACATACCGACCAGTAATTTTTTCTTCACTTTCGGATCGATCTTTTTGACCGCAACCACAAGACTGAAGGTGGCCCGTTCACTCCCGAAACCTCCACCACTGCCACTGGCCTCCGAGGAGAGCTTGGCGATTTTCCCCTTGAGCACTTTTCCTCTAAAGGCATCGCCGGTGACCAACACGGTTTGACCTTTTTTGACCTTGCCGACATCCACTTCATCGACCTTGGCATCAATAGAAAACCCGCTGAGATTGCCAATGGTGAGAAGAACCGCTCCGACTTTGGTTTCACTTCCAACATCTATCACTTTGGCGGAACGACTGGTGTTTCTAGGATCAAGGACAATGCCGGAGAGGGAGGCATGAACAACGGTCCCTTCCAGTTTCTTTTCCAATCCGGTCAGTTTGGCGAGAGCGTTTTCCTGCTTATTCCGGGCGATGGTGAGGTTAAGCTCGTTGCCTTTCTCACGAATTGTATTCAATTGCTCCTCAGAAGATTGATGAGCTTCTTTAGCCGAGACTACAGCCTGTTTCGCAGACTCCAGATCATTGGCGGAAATAATTTCCAACTCGTGTAATTTTTTCGAGTTGGCAAGATCCCTTTCTGCCTTATCGATTCCTTGCAGGGCCTTGTCTATAGCTCGTTTTGCTTTTCCGACCTCCAGGCTGTTTTCCCATTCCACCAGGGTTTTTAAATCTTCTGCCGCCTGCAGGAAGTCCGTTTTGGCATCACGGAGTTCTGTTTCAAGCTTGGAAGCATTCATTTCAACCAGCAACTGGCCTTTTTTCACAGACCCTCCATACTGGAAGTTTATTTTCTCAACATTTCCTTCTAGAGGGCTTGGAATATTTACAACTTTAAGAGGTTGGAGGGTTCCCGACATGGTGATGGAATCCTGAACGGGGCCACGTTGAACTGTGGCAGAATCCATAAAACTTCCCATTCCGCTTTTCATGCCCATATCCATGTCCATCATTTCTTCATCCGCTGAACTGAAATACTGGGTAATACTATAAGGAAGAGATTGAAGTCCGCCACTGTAGAGCCACCCGCCAATACCGAGGAGGGCAATAAAGATCATGGCGTAGTAACGAACCATACGCACTTTTTTAAGCGCTTCCCCAAGTTCTGTATTTTTTCGGTCCGTATCGCGGAAGGCATCTTTTAATTTCTTGTTAAGCTCTTCTTCAGCTGTTTGAAGACTCTTGATATCCGCAATGTTTTCCTCAAGGTGTGCTACGAGCAGTTTGTTGGTCAGGGCTACGGCGGCCTGGGATGCAAGAGAACTGACAATTCCTTCCGATTCTTTCCGGAATGCAATGACTTCTCCCGTCTGCCGGTCCTTTGCATTCAAAAGCTGAAGAACACCGATCACTTCGTTCTCATGGTTTAACATGGGGACTACCAGCATGGATTTGGAACGGTAGCCAGTGGATTGATCATACTTTTTAGGACCGGTAAAATCGAACAGGTCCGTGTCATACACGTCAGAAATAATTACCGGAGTTCCATTGAGCGCAACGTAGGCGGAAACATTGGTTTCTATGAGTTCAACGGGAGGAAAGGGAATGGACTTACCCGAGGTGCCGCCAATTCTGATTCCTGTGGTGTCGTTTTGGACGACCTTAAAATGCAGATGATCCCCATCTTTTAGATAAAGCGTTCCGGCGTCTGAATTGGAAACATCTCTTGCGGCCTCAAGAACCAGCTCCAAAACACGGTCTATATCCTTTTCATAGGACAACGCAAGACCTACATCGACAAGCTTTTGCAACGTCCCTGCAACACCAGATGGGGGATTGGGTTTTTGAGCCATGGGCTATCTATCTGATACTAAGTGGGTTATAAGAATTTTTTGGCCCTTTGGCCTACCGATGAGTCAGATTGGAAAAATACTATTACACTATCTTTTCGGGGATAAGTCCTTAAAACTTAAGCCTTTAGGTCAGTTTTTACAAGGAACATGGTGGGGGAAATAAATTTAGAAATTGATCGCCTGCCATGGGTAGTTGACTCCTGAGGGCGTAACGTATACTGTGCTGGAAGAATTCGTAACCGCAAACGGAAACAAACCAAGGAGGCATGATGGGCTCGGACGACAGAGAAAAGGCACTGGAACTGGCATTCACTCAAATTGAGAAACAATTCGGCAAAGGCTCCATCATGAAACTGGGCCAGGCCGAAAGCCTGAAAGGTATCAGCACCATTTCCACCGGTTCCATTTCTCTCGATCATGCGTTAGGTGTAGGCGGAGTTCCAAGAGGCCGGGTTATCGAAATCTACGGCCCGGAAGGTTCAGGGAAAACCAGTTTAACGCTCCATATCATTGCAGAAGCCCAAAAGAACGGAGGAGTCGCGGCATTCATTGACGCGGAACACGCTTTGGATCCGGAATATGCCAACAACCTGGGCATCAATCTGGAGGACCTGCTTCTCTCGCAACCGGATACAGGCGAACAGGCACTGGAGATTGTAGAAGTTCTCGTCCGCAGTGGCGCGGTAGATGTCATCGTGGTCGACTCCGTGGCCGCCCTCGTTCCCAAAAATGAACTCGATGGAGATATGGGTGATTCCCATATGGGACTGCAGGCCCGGCTGATGTCCCAAGCCATGCGCAAACTGGCAGGAGTCGTCAACAAATCTAAAACCAGCCTGATATTCATCAACCAGATACGCATGAAAATCGGCGTAATGTTTGGCAACCCCGAAACAACGACTGGCGGAAACGCGCTTAAGTTTTATTCTTCCGTACGCATGGATATTCGCCGCATCGCCGCCTTGAAAGACGGGGAAAACGTCATCGGTAACCGCACCCGGGTCAAAGTGGTGAAAAACAAGGTAGCCCCGCCCTTTCGCCAGGTTGAATTCGATATTATCTACGGGAAAGGTATCTCCAAAACCGGTGACCTGCTTGACCTCGGCGTGGCCCACGATATTATTGCCAAAAGCGGAACCTGGTTCTCCTATAACGAAAACCGGATTGGTCAGGGTCGCGAAAACTCCAAAAGGTTTCTGGCAGAGAACCCGGAAATATCGACAGAAATTGAAAACCGTTTGCGAGAAACCCTTGGACTGGTCGCATCTAAAACGGAACCGGAGAACGATGCGGAAGAACCTGCAACAAAGGCAAAAAAGGCTGAAAAAAAAGCCTAACCGGCCACTAGGCGCCAGCGTGACGCTGGACCCAATAAGCAATGTCTTTATTTTGCGGGCAAACGTTTACTCGGCTCAATGAACCATCGCTCATTGGCCCCACGCCTAGTGGAAAGTCTGATGCCAGATCGTGAAGCCATCAAAACCGCTAAATCCCAGGCAGTAAGATACCTCGCCTACCGGGACCGTAGCGAGAAGGAGCTTACCTTATACCTGGAAAAAAAGGGACATACCCCTTCCGTTACAGAAAAAGCCCTTCAGTATCTTCGAGACCTGAACTACATTAACGACCAGCGCTTCGCGATGGAATGGGGCCGGTCACGGGTTGAAGGAAAAAAATTTGGCAAAGGACGCGTGCGCCAGGAACTTTTCGCCAAAGGAGTTGCCAGTCACATCATTGAAACAACCTTGGAAACCCTTTACAATTCTCACCCGGAGCGAGACCTTGCCCAGGCCTGCGCCAGCAAAAAACTGGCCTCCATGCACGGACTCGACCCCGAAAAAAAAATGCGTCGGTTGGTCCAATACCTTCAGCGAAGAGGATTTTCCGCCGATATCATCTATGAAACCACCACTGGGCATGGGGCCAATGAGTAATAGCTCTTTCTGGCTAACAACCGTTTTTCTCGGTTTAACAAGCTTTTGCCCGTTGCCTCTGCGGCTAGCAGCCACTAAGCGTGGGGCCGACTAACTAAAAAATGGAGTTTATTCAAACAATTCCTTATCCGCTTTTAACCGTAGCGGTATTTTGTTTCGGACTGACGGTCGGCAGTTTCGCCAACGTGTGCATTCACCGTTTGCCACGGAAAGAATCTGTAGTGTTTCCCGGGTCACATTGTCCGGCATGTTCGGCGGCGGTTCGCCCACTGGATAACATTCCGGTCATCAGTTATATTGTTCTGGGTGGGAAATGCCGGGACTGCTCCATACGCATTTCCCCGATTTATCCGGTTATCGAGGCGGTGACCGCCGTGCTTTTGCTGGCCGGATTTTTCAAGTTCGGACTGTCGTTTGATTTTCTGGTTTATGTCGTGGTGGCTCCCGCACTGGTCATCATCACGGCTATCGATATCGAGCACCAGATCATTCCCGATATAATCACGTTACCGGGTATTGTTCTGGGACTTGCGGTGGGAACCTATACGATAGGGTACGCAGACTCCCTGCTCGGGTTTTTCGCGGGAGGTGGATTATTTTATTTGCTTGCTGTTCTCAGTAATGGCGGAATGGGAGGGGGAGACATTAAATACATCGCCGCAGCAGGGGCTCTACTGGGTTGGCAAAAAGTACTGTTGGTTATTTTTATCGGAGCTTTATTAGGGTCTGTGGTCGGCTTATTCCAAATCGCGGTGCAGAAAAAATCAAGGAAAAGCCTGATCCCGTTTGGACCTTTTCTCGCAACGGGCACTCTGGTCACATTATTTTACGGCAACCCACTCATTCGGTTATACTTGGATTATCTGGGAAGATAATGAACAATATACGGAATACTCTAATCAGCCATCGGACTTGATAAATGGAAAACGAAGAAACCAAAAACCAAACCTCGGCACTTCAATCCAACAAAGAAGACAACCTGGAAACCCTTACTGCGGAACTGGAAACCATCAAGGCCAATATTCAAAGAGGAAAGAGTGAAACCACCACACTGAAAATTCTTTTCTATACCGGTCTTGCGGTTTTACTATTCGGTTTCGTATATACCAGCCAGACCCTGCAAAGAGCCCAAAGCAAAAACATCGACTCGACCCTCAGCTTTATGCAGAGCCAGGTGAATCACACCCTGCTTTTACTGGAAAACAAACTTCACAGGGAAATCCGGGAGCTTGAAGCGAGAGTGGACGGAGAATCCCGCCCCGGCTTACACAAAACGATCCAAAACATGAACCAAGCCCTGGGTCAACTTGAACCCCAAACTACCGCCCTCGGTATTTTGATCGAAAAGGTTCAGAGAAACTCAAATGAACTGAGCCAGATGGTACAGCAAACCCAGGAAGCGGCAACACCCTGACCCCTCGCCGCCCCTTAGCATGGGATGCTGTCACAGCCACCGGCCGCTTGGCCGGGCCTAGTGGGGGACAAAAATTTCTTCTATTTTTTCACAATGTTCAGGAGATGGTTCCCATCCGATCGCTTTCAGGTTTTCTTCTACCTGGTCCTGATTCTTCACACCCACCAAAGCTGTCGTCAGCCCCTCCTGCCTTAGCACCCAGTTGACCGCAGTCTGAGCACAGGTTTTTCCTTCTTTATCAGCGATTTCTTTTAATCGGTCCACCTTTGCAATATTGCGTACAAATCCTTCGCCAGTAAAAGTACCAATGATCCCCTTACTCCTCCAATCCTCAAATTTCGTATCCTTGTCATACTTACCGGTCAAAACGCCTGAACTCAGAGGGCTGTATGCAATGATTCCGATATCGTTCTCCAAACAAACGGGAACCGTGTCTTTCTGAATATCCCGCGCCAGCAGACTGAACTCCGGTTGCAGTGAAACAATTTTTCCAAATTTCAGACAATCTTGTATCTGCTCCACCGAGTAATTACTGACCCCGATATAACGGATCTTGCCTTTTTGCTGAAGTTCCAGCAAAGTTTCCAAGGTCTCTTTCGGCTCCGTCTCCACATCCGGCCAGTGAACCTGGTAAAGATCGATCACATCCGTACCCAGTCGTTTCAAACTTTGATCAATTTCTTGCAAGATGGAATTTCTGCTGGCGTCCTTGCGGATCGAACCCAAGGCTTCTTTATCCCAGCGCAGTCCACATTTGGTAGCAATAATCACTTTATCCCGGACCGGTTTGAGAGCCTTCCCAATCAGTTCCTCAGAGTGACCGAAACCGTAAACCGGAGCCGTATCAAAAAAATTGATCCCCCGGTCGTACGCCTTTTTGATGGAGTTCAAGGATTTTGTATGGCCTTCAGTATTCCAGAAGGGGGCTCCGCCTATTCCCCACGCGCCATAACCGATCACCGATACTTTAAGATCACTGCTCCCCAGCTTCCTGTATTCCATATTCTCCGCCAAAGTTGAATTTTACGTTTTGTTATTTCTCTAAAAACCATTTGGTATTACAAGAGTTGCCATTATAATCTTAATTATAGCAACCCAATGACTTACCTTTAACCAGAAAATATGAAATCTCTTTTACGAGTACTGAGTTATTTAAAGCCCTATCGAAGGGGGGTAGCGACAACCCTGTTTTTAGCCGTCTCCACCACTCTTCTGGACTTGGTCCCACCCTGGCTGATCAAACTGGTCGTTGATCACCTGGTGGAAGGCAAAGAATCGTTATGGCTGTACGGACCCATAATAGGTTTGGCCGGCATCTATCTGGCACGAAACTTCACCAATCACCGGCGCATCATGATCAACAACAAGGTCGAGCAGAATGTAGTGTTTGATTTAAGGTCCGACGTTTACCGGGCACTACAGAATTTGTCCATGAGCTATTTTGAAAACCGCTCTACCGGCGAGTTGATGTCTCGTGCCAACGATGACGTGAATTATGTCGAGCGTATTTTTATCGATGGCGTGGAGCAAGTCGTGACCGCGATCCTGACTCTGATCGGTATTTCCATCATACTTTTTTATATGCATTGGAAACTGGCAGTGGTAGCCCTGATTCCTATTCCTATTCTGGTGTATGGTGCCTGGTTCTATACTTCCAAGGCCCACGACCAGTATCACGTTGTACGGAAAAGGGCCGCAAAAATGAATGCCAAGTTGCAGGACTCCATTTCCGGAATTCGCGAAACACTTTCCTTTAATCGTCAGCTTCATGAAATCAAACAATTTGAAAAACGCAGTCGGGATTACTGCGATGGCACTTTGGAGGTCATGCGGTTATGGGCCTTCTACTCCCCGTCCATGATGTTTCTCGGCTCTCTCGGTACGGTTTTGATACTCCTGTATGGAGTGGGACTGGTACAGGCCGGGGATATAACCGTTGGCTCTCTCGTCGCCTTCGTTGGCTATCTGGCTTTATTTTATACACCGATCAACCAACTACATTCGGTCAATCACATGCTTCAACACGCGTTAGCTTCCGGGGAACGCCTGTTTGAAATTATTGACACCGTACCCGAGGTGCAAGACGCACCAGAAGCTCTTCTTCCCTCCACCAATGTCCGGGGCGAGATTCAATTTGACCGGGTGGGTTTTTCTTATATCCCAGGCAAATCCGCCATTCAGGAGGTTGACTTCACCATCGCCGCCGGTGAAAAGATTGCCGTTGTCGGACATACCGGGAGTGGGAAATCCACCCTGATTAAACTACTCATGCGGTTTTATGATGTCGAGTCGGGGTCCGTTCTCATTGACGGTTACAAGGTAAAAGACCTGAAACTTTCTTATCTCCGCGAACAAATCGGGCTGGTCGCGCAAGATCCGTTCTTATTTAACGGTACCGTAGCGGAAAATATCCTTTACGGAAATATTGAAGCTGATCGAGACCAGATCATCTCAGCCGCTGTCTCGGCACATGCCGATCCATTCATAAAAAACCTGCCAGACGGATACGACACCCGGGTTGGGGAACGGGGAGTCAAACTTTCCGGCGGAGAAAAACACCGCATCGCCATCGCCCGGACATTCCTGAAAAATCCGCCGATCCTGGTGTTGGACGAAGCGACCTCATCAGTGGACACTGAAACCGAGAACCACATCAAGCAGGCTCTAAAAATATTGATGGCAGGACGTACCACCTTGATTGTCGCGCATCGCTTGTCAACCTTGGAAGGAGCAGACCGGGTTCTGGTTCTAAAAAAAGGAGAATTGGTTGAAACGGGAAACCACGATTCCCTGATCGCCACAGACTCGGAATATGCCCAACTATTCCGCCAACAAGTACACCTCTAGCGGAGTACCTCCGCCTGTAACTTGCAATAGCCTTTCATTGCAGTCAAACATTATCTCGGCTTAACTAGCTATTCCCGTTGCATCTACGGCTAGTAGCCACTGGGCGTGGGGCCAGTGGCCGTGATATTCTTCCTTAGCTTTCGTGCCCAAAAGGGGTATTGAGGGGGTTGGGGAGATTTGATTTGCCTGCTTGCCACCGGCGGCTCGCCGGTGCCTAGTGGGCTTCTTCGACAAACTTACCCATCTCGCGGAATTTTTTCTCCCGCAACGGGATCAACTCGTTCAAAGGAATTTGAGTCAATCGCTCAAGATTTTTACGCAGGGATTTTTTCATACGTATGGCGGCCTGTTTATGATTGCGGTGGGCACCACCAAGAGGTTCGCGGACAATTTCATCAATCACTTTAAATTTCAAGAGATCGTTCGCAGTAATGCACAGGGCATTGGCCGCCTGGGAAATTTTTTCCTTGTCTCCCCAGAGAATGGAAGCGCAACCTTCGGGTGAGATCACTGAATAGACAGAATGCTCAAGCATCGTAATATGGTCACCAATGCCAATCGCCAAAGCACCGCCAGACCCGCCCTCTCCAATCACCACACAGATAATGGGCACCTTCAGTGGGATGATACTGAACATATTGGTGGCGATCGCTTCAGCCTGCCCCTTCTCTTCCGCATCCACACCCGGGTAGGCCCCAGGTGTGTCAATAAAGGTGATAATGGGCATATTGAATTTTTCCGCCATTTGCATCAATCGAAGAGCTTTTCTATATCCCGCCGGTTGAGACATGCCAAAGTTCCGCCTGATTTTTTCTTTGGTGTCCCTTCCTTTCTGATGACCCACTATCATCACGGACCTGCCATCAAATCTTGCCACCCCTCCAACAATGGAAGGACCATAGCCTCCGTGACGATCACCGTGAAGCTCAAAAAAATCCGTGAAGACCAGATCCAAATAATCAAGAGTGTAAGGCCTGTCGGGATGCCTCGCCACCAGGGTTTTATCCCACCCCTGTAGATTGGAATACACATCGTGCTTCATTCGGCGAAGCTTTTTTTTAAGCTTTGCGATCTCATGAGTGATATCACCAACACTGTCATACATATGAGACAGAGAAACCAGATCGTGGATCTGGGTTTCCAAGGCAAAAATCTCGCGCTCAAATTCTAGTATCTGCACCATGTTTTAAATAAAGTATCTAAGAAATGATTTATCTTTATTTTATCATAAAGAAAAAAACGCTTCGCTGTTTATTAATTATTTTGCAGGGGTGTATCAGTAAAAACCGAATATAGGATGAATCAGGTTTCTGAGATTTTCAGACTCATTCAGCGCGCGGGCTCCTTCGGTACCGATTTTGTTCTGACCCAGCTTTAAGGATTCCAGGTTCGCCAGTCGCGAGGACCGAGCAATCGCCTTAGCTCCTTTATCCCCAATACGGTTAAAGTTCAAGTTCAGTGTCTTTAGCCTTTTCAGGTTTTCGGATCCAGCCAGTGCCTGAGCCCCTGCATCAGAAATATTATTTTTGGACAGGTTCAGCGAAACCAATCTTTCCAGTTTTTTGGATTTCGAAAGGGCAATCACTGCCTCATCGGTCAAATCATTATCCCTCAAATCCAGGGTCTCCAACTCTGACACAAAAGCAAAGTCCAGCAATACCAGAACCCCAAAGTTACCAATCAGCCCCGCCCCCACTTGGCTTAACTGGTTCTTGCGGTAGAGCTCTTTAAATCCTTCCATCAACTGGAAACGCTTCCAGGCCTTTTTTCCATTTTTTGCAATGGGATTGTATGCCAACTCAATGTTATGAAGGTTGGATAATTTTTTTGAATGCGTCAGCTCAATGGCCCCAGGCCCCTTTATCAGATTATAATTCAGGTTCAACTCCGTTAATTGACTCAGAGTGTCTGAGTCTGCAATAGCCTTCGCGCCCGCATCGGTGATCTGGTTATAAAAAAGGTTCAAAATTTTCAACTTTGAAAAGGTCGTGGATTTGGAAATGACCTCCACCCCCTGGTCAGTAATAAAATTATGTTCCAGGTAAAGGGCTTCCAGGTTTTTCAAGTGAGGCGATTCAGCCAAAGCACGAACCCCTTCATCGCTGATATTGACCTTATACAGAACCAGAGTTGTGACGGAACGGATTAGCGGAGATTGGGCCAAAACAGCCAAACCCGAATCGCCCAGATTCTTTTCGTTGATCCTGAGGGTCTTGTTATTGCGCTTTAGTTTTTTCTGGATGTACTTCTCGACGGCCGTTCCAGACATCGGCGAAGAAACTGCGCCCAGGGTAAAAATATATAGAAAAGAAAGGACCAAGGCCCGGAATATAAACATGCTCTATTGCTTCTAATAAAAATGTTAGTTGGTTCTTAAGAACAGCGTAGATAAAAATATTCTACCGGGAGGACGGATTATTTTCAATCTCCTTCAATCGCTTTTCCAGGTCACGAATTTTATGGAGCAATTCTGGAATTTTTGGTAAAGCGGTTACATATTTTTTCCACTCGCCCAGGGGAATCGCGGGAGTACCTCCGTATACGTTGTTACTCTCAATATTGCGAAACACTCCTGTCTGGGCCGCGATAGTAACCTGATCTCCCAGCGTAATATGATCGGCAATTCCCGCCTGCCCCGCCAGCACCACATGATGACCCAGAGTACAAGTTCCGGCCAACCCCACCTGCGCCACCAGAATAGAGTGTTCCCCGACAGTACAGTTGTGGGCTATCTGAACCAGATTATCTATTTTGGTTCCCCGTTTGATGCGCGTCGTACCCAATGCCGCCCGATCCACACAGCTGTTTGCCCCGATCTCGACATGGTCCTCAATCACTACCCGACCGATCTGGTTTATTTTAAAATGTTCCCCTTTTTCATCCAGAGCGTAACCAAAACCGTCTGCCCCAATCACCACTCCCGCATGAAGGATCACATGGTTGCCTAATTCCGTCTCACGGTAAAGCGTAACATTAGGGTGGAGGACAGTATGACTGCCAATCTGGCACCGGTCGCCCACCACCACACCCGGATACAAATGAACATGGTCTCCGATCTCCACATCGTCCCCGATGCACACTCCTGCAGACAGGGTAACCTGTTCACCGAGTTTAACATTTTTGCCGACGACAGCCCGGTCATGAATACCCGCTTTCGGTTTCGGCTCAGGGTGAAATTCTCTCAACAAACGGGCAAAGGCAAGCTCCGGACTGGCAACGATAATCTGGGGAATCGAGATGTCTATCGCCTCCTTCACTAGCACAGCGGAGGCCTGGGAATGATTCAGTGCATTGAGGAACTTTCTTTTGCTGAGGAAGGTAACCTGCCCTTCCTCTGCATGCTCAACACTGCTGACCCCTGACACCTCCACTGAACCATCGCCTTTTAATTTTCCTCCAATCAATTCAGCGATCTTTTCCAGCCTCATGGTTTCCCCTTCTCAAAAATTTATTTTGCCAGATTCTAAAGGACCAGATTCTGTCTGATCGAACTGAGTTTTCCGTCGACCAGTTCCACCACCCGGTCAAGTTGCCCTGCAACTCTCTGGCTATGCGTAACAATCACAAATGTCTGATCAAATTCCTGATTAAGTTTCCGAATTAACTCTAGCAACTGGTCACTGGCATTCTGGTCCAGATTCCCTGTTGGTTCATCGGCTAAAAGCAGGTCTGGCTGATTGATAAGTCCTCTGGCAAGGGCTACGCGCTGGCTTTCTCCTCCCGACAGTTCGCTTGGTTTGTGGTGCATCCGGTCCTTCATGCCCACTTCGCACAACAGGTATTCCGCCCGCTCTTTGGCTAGACGATTGTCCTGATTGCGGATCAGGGCCGGGAGCATGGTGTTTTCCAATGCGGTAAAATCAGGTAGCAAATTGAAAAACTGGAACACAAAACCAATATGACCATTGCGGAAGTTTTCCAAATAGCCGTTGGACTGTTTATAAATATCCTTTCCTTGAAACAGGATGCTTCCCGTCATCGGTTTGTCGAGACCCCCCAGGACATGCAGGAGGGTGCTCTTCCCCACCCCGGACGCGCCAACAATTCCCAACACCTCTCCCGATAAAACCTGAAGGTTCGCCTGAGTAAGAACGTGAATCACCTCGCGTGGGGTCGAGTAGCTTTTATCAACATCAACCGCTTCGATCAGACATTTTTGTTTCGGAGCGGCTAAATTCAAATCACTCATAGCGCAGACCTTCCACAGGGTCCATCCGGGAAGCTCTCCAAGCCGGATATAATGAGGCCAAAAAACAAATGACAATCGAAAACACAACAATAAGGAACGAATCGAAGTACTGAATCTCTGAAGGCAACCTGTCCAGATAATACACATCGCTGGGAAAGGCGGTGATACCAAAAAGGGTTTCAATGAAACCAACAATCTCATTCAGGTTCGGCACAACAGTAAAACCGCCAACGCAACCAATCGCTGTCCCGATAATGCCAATGATCAATCCCTGATAGCTGAAGACTTTCATAATGCTGGCTCGGGAAGCCCCCATGGATTTCAGAATGGCGATTTCCTTGCTCTTTTCCATAACCACCATGAACAAGGTGCTGACAATATTAAAAGCTGCCACCAGAATGATCAGAATCAGAATGATGAACATCACAATTTTTTCCAGGCGCAATGCAGAAAATAAATTTTTGTTCATCTGCATCCAGTCTCTGGCGTAATAAGGAAATCCCAGGCTATGCTGAATTTCTGCGGCAACCTGATCTGCCAGCCCGATATCTTCCACCCTGATCTCAATGCCGCTGACCTTTCCCTTCATGGAAAAAAACTTTTGTGCGGAGTATATGGAAACGAAAGCCAGGTTGGAGTCATACTCGAACATGCCCGACTCAAAAAAACCTACCACTTTGAACAATTTAATTTTGGGAATCAAGCCCATAGGTGTCACCCTTGATGCTGGAGCAACCATCGACACAACATCATCATGCTGCACACCCAGCCGACGCGCCAGTTCCTTCCCCAGAATGATTCCATCCCGATGGGATTTCCCGGAAGACTTTTTCGGGCCTCCCAGCATTTCCAGGCTTCCTTGCACCATGTTTTTTTCAAGATCAGAAACTCCGGCTTCCCGGGCAGGGTCCACCCCGCGCACTACCACTCCTACAGCAGTGCCCCCATTGGTCAACATCACCTGGTTCAGAATAAATGGAGCGGCGGCACTCACACCTTGCGCTTTTATTACTTTTTCAATAATAGCTTCGTAATCTTCCATGCCGGTCCGCGTGATATTGGTGACCACAACATGGCTATTGGTTCCCAGAATTTTATCTCGCAAGTCTTTGCTGAATCCTGACATGACAGCAATAACCACAATCAACGCCATAACACCCAGGGCAACCCCTCCAACGGAAATCCAGGTGTTGAGCGAAATAAATTTCTGCGACCGTTTGGCCTTGAGGTGACGAAGGCTGATGAAAAGTTCGTAGGACATATCTGGGGAACGAATCAATAAATGACCGGTTTGTTTCCCGAATCAGGATTCTTTTTTCAATTGCGGGAAAAAAATAACATCTCTTATGGACGGGCTATTGGTCAACAACATGACCAATCTGTCGATTCCTATACCCTCCCCAGCGGTGGGAGGCATGCCATATTCCAGGGCGCGGATAAAGTCGTGATCCATCCAATGGGCCTCATCATCCCCCGCCTGGCGCTCGGCGACTTGCTCTTCAAATCTTTGTTTCTGGTCTATCGGATCATTCAACTCGGTATATGCGTTAGCAATTTCTTTTCCGCCGATGAATAGTTCAAATCTCTCTACCAGACTGGGATCGTCTTCCTTTTTCTTGGAGAGCGGTGAGAGCTCTATAGGATAATCGGTAATAAAAATCGGTTGAACCAGCTTAGGCTCGACGAAATGGTCAAACAGTTTAGCCATGATTTTCACATGATGATCCTTCTTTTCGATAGAGACTTTATTCTCCAAAGCAAACGCCACTGCTTTTTGCGGGTCGTCCAGAATCTCCTCTGCAACCTCCCCGATCTCGATAAGTGACTGGCGAAATGTGCAACGCTTGAACGGCTGGGAAAAATCTATCGTCTCCTCCCCTTCGCTTGAGAAGCAGGGGAACTTGTAATTATTTTCCGGGAACACCCGGTTACAAATATAACGGAATAAATCTTCCGTCAGGTCCATCAAGTCATTGTAATCGGCGTAAGCGGTATAAAATTCCACCATGGTGAATTCGGGATTATGCTCGGTGGAGATGCCCTCATTTCTAAAGCTTCGATTGATCTCATAAACCCTTTCAATGCCACCCACCACCAGCCTTTTCAGGTAAAGCTCTGGCGCAATACGGAGATACAGTTCCATATCCAGTGCGTTGTGATGGGTCTTAAAGGGTTTTGCTGTGGCCCCCCCAGGGATCGAATGCATCATCGGGGTTTCTACCTCCAGATACTGGCGCTCATTCAGATAATCCCGCAACACCTGGATGATCCGGCTTCTGGCGATGAAAACTTTTTTCACATCTGGATTAACAATCAGGTCCACATAGCGCTGTCGGTAACGAAGCTCCACATCTTTAAGCCCGTGCCATTTTTCGGGTAGAGGAAGAAGCGACTTGGAAAGCAAAGTCACTTTACTGGCAAACAAGGTCAACTCACCGGTTTTGGTTTTCGAAATCCGGCCCTCAACACCAATGATATCGCCGATATCAAATTTACCGAACATTTCGTAGGCAGATTCGCCCAGCGCATTCTTATTAACAAAAGCCTGGATTTCTCCTGACGCATCCTTGATATTCACAAAGATAGTTTTACCGTGCTTGCGTCGGCTCATCATGCGCCCGGCGGCTATATACTCCGAGTTTTTCTCATCCAGTTCTTCCTTGGACATATCGGAATACTTTTCAATCAGGACCAAAAGGGAGGTGTTAACATGAAACCGATTGATGTAGGGAGAGATTCCCATGCCCCGGAGTTCATCGAGTTTTTCGTGTCTGAGCTTAACCAGCTGTCCTAAATCTTCCATGTAGTACCAATTCTATTATATTTTAGCCGGCACCAGCGTGACGCTGGGGCTGTGATATCCTCTTCCATAAACTTCATGCCCCGAAGGGGTACAACTAGCAATAGTTTTTTGAGCCGAAACAACTCTGTGCTTGCAGATGTGATATTTAACCGCAGCCTTGTTATCGGGCGAACTCCGTATGCCGGGTCTCTCGAACAACGGTGATTTTAATTTCCCCCGGGTAGGTTACCTCTTTTTCAATTCTCTTCGCAACATCCCTGGCCAGCATACCGGCCCCCTGATCGTCAATACCATTGGGCATGACAATTATTCTCACTTCACGACCTGCCTGAATGGCAAAGGTTTTTTGTACCCCTTTGAAGGAGTCGCCAATAACTTCCAGTTGTGTCATGCGTTTGACATAGGTTTCCAGCATTTCCCTCCGGGCTCCGGGCCGGGACGCGGAAATAGTATCCCCTGCCGCCACCAAAACCGCGTATGGGGATTCCGCCTCACAATCTTCATGGTGAGCGGCAATCGCATTGACGACAAAAGGATGCTCGTTATAGCGTTTTGCAATATCAACTCCCAATTGGGTATGCGTCCCATCAGTCTGGTGATCAATGGCCTTGCCAATATCGTGCAGTAGCCCTGCTCGCTTAGCCAGAGCCACGTTTAAACCCAGTTCTCCAGCAATGGCCCCACAAACAAACGCCACCTCCTGCACATGCTCAAGAACGTTCTGGGTATAACTGGTCCGGTATTTGAGTCGGCCCAGCAATTTAACGATTTCGGGATTAATGTTATCGATACCAACGTTTAAAACAGCCTGTTCACCAGCGTCTGCAATTTGCCGGGTAACTTCTTTTTTGCATTTATTGACAACGTCTTCAATGCGTCCCGGGTGGATCCGGCCATCGAGAGTCAACTGTTCCAAGGAACGGCGAGCCACTTCCCGTCTGATAGGATCAAACCCCGACAACACCACAGCACCAGGGGTATCGTCAATAATCAAATCGATTCCGGTAGCCTGCTCCAAAGCCCGGATATTTCTTCCTTCACGACCGATGATTCGACCCTTGATATCATCGCTGGGCAGTTCCACCACCGAAACGGTAGTTTCTGCCACATGATCCGAAGCCAGCCTTTGGACAGCCATGGTAATTAATTTACAGGCCTCTTCATCCGCGCGCTTTTTAACATCCTCCTCGATTTTTTTCACTTCGCGTGCCGCATCCATTTTGGCTTCATCAACGATCTTGTTCTTGACCTCCTCGCGCGCCTTTTCAGCGGTATAAGAACCTATCACCTCAAGTTTTTTCAGCTCTTCCGCCACCAAGCCCTGGTACTCGGATTTTTGCTGGTCGACCTCTTTTTCCCTATCGCCAAGCCTGCTGTTTTGTTCCGCGAGTTCCTTTTCCCGGGCTTGAAATTTATGGCTCTCCGTCTTAAGGTCCCTGTCCTTTCTCTCCAGATCATTTTCCAGGCTACGCAAATTTTCCTGCCGACTCTTCATTTTCTTTTCAAGTTCGGCTTCCACCACCAAAGATTTTTCACGCGCTTCAATCTCCGCAGATTTCAACCTGTTCTCCACCACTTTGTCCGCTTCATCAATAATTTTCTTTCCGCGTTCTTCCGCTTCCTTGATCTGGTATTCGGTAAACATTTTGCGCAAAAAATAACCCAGGACATAGCCAATCACCAAAGCAAAAAACATCCCCAACAGCAGGGTTATAAAATTAACCTTAATAACAGTAAAAATATGCATGGCAAAACCTCAATATTTAAAACAAACCAGCTCAGCCTTCCGGTGACTCAGCAGTTTATCGTATCGTTTTCAGTAAAAATCTTTTGGACCCTCTCATCCCAGGAGTCCTGAGGAACCGAATCCAAAATCTGGAACCCGTAAGCCACTGCCAAACGGAGAGCCCCCGCTGGCAATTGTTTTAAAAGCCAGTCAAAATAACCTCCGCCAAAACCAACTCGCCTACCGGAATAATCAAACGCCAACCCTGGCGCAATGACGGCATCGATTTTCAACGGAGACACCACCTTGGTGTTGAGCCGGGAAGGCTCACGAATGTCGTAAGAACCCAACTCAAACTCCTGGTCCATATCTGTAATTTCACACACTTCCAGTCGCCTTTCCTTCTTTACCAGTCGCGGGACATAAACCCGTTTATGGTCTTCGAGGGAACGCGTAATCATTTCATCGGTACGCACTTCACTGCCAAACGAGAGGTAAAACATTACGTTCCGGCAAACAGAAAATTCCTTAGAGGCAAGTAGCCTGTCTTCTATAGCCCGACTCGAGTTTAAAACCTCATCCAGGCTCATGGCATCCCGCCGCAACTTCATCTCCTGACGAACTGCAAATTTATCCATTCTCATGGAGGCAAAATTCATTTTCCGCACTCAGGATTGTCGTCAGGTTACTGCCCGCCCATCAGGCATCAGCACCACAAACCACTCTATTCGTTAGGCTTTTAAGGAGAAACCAAGGAGAAAAACCGACCTAAACCGGCAAAGGGGAGGTTGGACAAGGCAGAATACAGTACCCGAAAGAAGGGTAGCCTTGCGTGGATATATCTAAAAACAAAACAGGTTTCCCTGTCTCGCTCATACTTCACTCCCAATTGGGTCCGACTCCAAACTCTTCAGAAACCGGATATATATTCAGGCTCGGTCAGGCTGGAATCCAACCCTCTAAAGCTCTTAAACACTCAAGAAGTCTCCCCGTAATGCCGCGCAAAAACTATTTTTTGAACCTGTCAAGGACAGGTGGGGTATCTGTGAACTGTTTTAGGCTTCCCTCCCAGAGAGGGCCTGCACACCACAGTCGATCCTTCAACCCCGTTCACAAACTGTTGGCTCAAGAAATTAAATTCTTGCTCGAACACAACAGGGAGACACCACTTCAAATTCAATCACATCCTAGCATAAAGGCCCCGGTCCCTCAAGGCCTATCTAGCACAGAAAATCTCTTACTTTTCAATATGTTGGAGCTCTCTATCGAGAGCCTCAACCAATTGCCGAAGTTTCTCTCCCTCGGCCTCTTCTTTCGCCCCGGCCTGGTTTTTCAACTCCAATAATTCCTGCGCAATATTGAGTGCCGCAAGGATAGCCAAGTCCAAAGTGGTGGTTTTACTGCGGGCATCGGCCAACTCTTTCATACGCGAATCCACATAGGCCGCTACCTCTTCCGCATCCACTTCTGACGAAGAGCTTTTCAAGCTATAGGTTTTTCCATAAATCTGAATTTTTTTACTGCTCGCCATTTTTAATTACGCCAAGTCAAATTTTTCCAGATTTTTTAACAGCAACTGAACCTTCGTCCGCATGGCTTTCCGGTCCTTTTCATTTTTTCGACTTACGGTTTCCAGTTGGGAAAGGCGGTCCTGTTTGCCCTGATTCAAGTTTTTTTCTTTTGCCATAGCGGTTTTTTCGCGATTAAGTTGATCAACCTGGCGTGACAGGCCCTGGTTTTCCTCCTTCAAACGGCGGAACTCCCCCATAAGGGCCAGCACACGTTCTTCCAGTTGCTGAATATCCGGTTTAGGCATGGCCGAATCGTAGCACCGGGGTATTGGGGTGTCAATAACCTCTTATCTCTTTAAGCCTCTATTTTCACTTAAAAGACTTCATTCACAAAGGGATAGGAAATGTTACACTTGAGCCCAACCAAGACCACTTTCGGCGAATTTGAATCGCCCTTTGTATCCAAATTTTAAATGACATTAATGAAGCAAATTTTACTCTTTTTTCTGCCCCTGTTAATGGTGTTTGGCAATACCGCTTTGGCAAAGGAAACGATTCTCAAGCAAGGATCGGGCGCGGGTTTGACCCAAGAAGAAAAGGTTTGGCTTCGAAGTCATCCTCAAATCAGGCTATCGCCGGACCCGGATTTTCTCCCCATAGAATATATCGATGAATCGGGGAAATATACGGGAATTGCTGCAGATTATATTGCCTTACTAGAAAAAAAGTTGGATATCGATTTCAAAATTTTAAAATATAAAAACTGGGACGAAGTCATTGAAAAGGCCAAAGCAAGGGAGTCTGATATGTGGGGAGCCGCCACTCCCACCCCGCAACGCCTGAAATACATGCTATTCACCAAACCTTTTATTGAGCTTCCGGCAGTAGTCATTGTTAGAAAAAACATAGAAAAGACTCTTTCCTTAAAAGACCTCAAGGGCTTAAAGGTGGCTGTTATTTCCGGGTATGGGATTCATGACCATCTCTATGTGAATCACCCTGATATCGAATTGGACGTTGTCCCCAATATTTCCGCAGGCCTGAAAAAAGTATCTTTTGGGATGGTAGATGCCATGATCGCCAATATTGCTCTGGCCACCTATTATATTGAAAAGGATGGAATAACTAACCTCCGGACGGCGGGAGAATCCGGTTATGTTTATAAATGGGGATTTGCTTCAAGAAATGACTGGCCTGAACTCAACCAGATCCTGCAAAAGGGAATCAATCTGATTGACGAAAGCGAGAAAATTGAAATCAACAGGAAATGGGTCGGCCTGAAATCAGCTCCTTCTCTGACCTTCAAGGATATTGCGATACCTGTTATCTCGGTCCTGGGGCTCTTTGCTGTTGCAAGTATCCTTATTTCAAATCGCGTTCTTAAAAAACAGGTTCTAAAAAGAACCATCGACCTGCAAAATGAGTTGACCGAACGAAAGCGTATTGAAAATTTATTGACCAGCAATAATCAGTTGCTGGATGGATACAATAAAATATTGGAAATGTTGACAGCAGGCCATCCATTCCAGAAGGTTCTGGATGGCCTGGTTTTTCTTGTCGAACAACAATCTGAAGAAATGATTTGTTCCATGCAACTGCTCGACAAAACCGGACAAAAACTGCTTACAGGGTCGGCTCCTCATCTTCCCGAGATTTATAGCGAAGCAATTAATGGAATAGGAATTGGGGCGAAGGTAGGTTCCTGCGGCACATCGGCCTTCACAGGAAAAGTTGTGATCGTCAAGGATATTGCCAGTGATCCGTTATGGGAAGACTATAAAAAAATTGCGCTTTCTTTTGATCTCAAGGCTTGTTGGTCCTCACCTATCAAAAACTCCAAGGGTAAAGTGGTAGGAACCTTTGCCGCATATTATAAAACAATACGCGAACCATCAAAGGAGGAGTTGGAACTGATGAATTCGGCCTCACATATTGCCGGTATTGCCATCGAACACCATGGATATGAAGAGGAAATATTGAATGCTAAAAATCATGCGGAAGCTGGCAATAGAGCTAAAACAGAATTTTTATCCAGAATGAGCCATGAACTTCGTACGCCCTTGAATGCAATCCTGGGGTTCAGCCAGCTACTGACCCTTGACACGGATCAACCCCTGTCTGCGGTTCAAAAAGAGAATACTGGACGAATATTGAACGCAGGGCACCACCTTCTCACCCTTGTCAATGATGTCCTCGATCTTTCGAGAATTGAAACAGGAGCACTTGAGATTAAAATTGAGGATTGCTCTCTTCAGGGGGCATTGGATGAAGCAATGATGCTGGTTCGTTCCCTTGCTGAGCAAAAGGGAATAGGAATGAAAGCCGATTGGCTTAAAGAAGAAACCTTATTTGTTCTTGCCGACAGAGCCCGGTTAGTACAGGTAATACTGAACTTATTGACAAACGCTATCAAGTACAACAAGGAGGCGGGAACAGTCGCCCTGAGCCTGGAAATGATAGACGATAAAAAAGTTCGAATCCATATCGAGGATACGGGCATGGGAATTCCAAAGGAGATGACAGAAGATATATTCGAACCTTTTGCAAGGCTGGACAGAGATAAAATTAAGGTTGAAGGTGTCGGCATTGGTCTTTCCATTACAAAGCAACTGCTGGATACCATGAACGGGGTCATTTCCGTAGAAAGCACATTGGGTGAAGGGAGTTGTTTTACGGTAGAGCTACCTTTGGCCAATATTTAAAGCTTGACTCAGCATGAGAAGTCACTCTGCAACGTCTTAATACTAATAAGCTTCACAATCAAAATATAACATTGGCCTCCTTCACCGTTTTCACGTTGCCTGAAATAAGGCTTCGCCCGTCAGTTGCGGTCTCGCAAATTATTTTGTTGATTGCCCTGTTGATGGGTTTTCAAAACCCCGCCATTTCAGCACCCGCTATTATTGAACAGTCCACCCTCACGGGGAATATCCGCTCTTATTTCCAGACAAAACATTTGGATACGCAGGCCGATATATCGGCATATGCGCTAGGTGGAAAACTCAAATTTGAAACCGGTTCCTTCAAGGGATGGAAAGCGGGAACGGCATTTTATGCGGCCAGCGACTTCGATATAAACAGAGATGACCTTGGAAGTCAGAATGGATTGCTACCTTCTACACTCAGCACTTTTGGTGAAGCTTATTTGCAATATGACAACGGAACAACTCTTTTCAGGTTTGGAAGACAAAAAATCGACACCCCCTTCATGAACCCTTCTGATGCTTTTATTGCCCCCGTCACTTATTTTGGATATGGCCTGGAAAATAAAAGCTTCGAACATTGGAAATTCACGACCGCACATGTCACAGAAATAAAGGTTCGCCAGAATAATACATTTGAAGATACCGGACAGTTTCTAACCAAGCGTCTGGGAGTCACTCCAGCCAACACGACCGGCACAACCTTATTGGGAATCAGGTGGGAGAAAGATAATTTGAAAATTGAGGGGTGGGAATATTACTTGCCTGATCTTTTTAACCTGATTTATTTTCAGGGGGACATAAAGTTTGCTGAGATTTCAGGGATACAACCTTTTTTATCCATTCAGGCTGGAAAACAGTTTGATATCGAGAAAAGTTTACTGGGCAACGTGGATGCCACCGCTTTCGGGGTAAATTTAGGAGCCAGAGCGGGATTTGCCAAACTGGCTTACGCTTTTAATTACCTTCCTAAAAACGAGGGCAGTTTTCGAAATGGAGGTTTCCTTTCCCCTTACAGTTTTGCCACAGATGCTCTTTATACCAATAGTTTGGATGGGGGGTTGACCCTGAAAGACTCTGCATTTGTCGGCGGCGCTCATAAATGGACCGCAAATTTTGAGTTCAATAAAACGATTTGGTCGGAATTAAGTTATACCTACTTCGATCTCGTCAGGTCCGTTGGGGGAAAGGACTCAAGAGAAATCAATGTTGACGTGATGTATAAGTTCCAGGGAATATTGAAAGGGTTGTCGCTTCGAAATCGGCTCGCTTTCGTTGAGTCCGATCGGGTAGCTGAAAACCTTATAGAGAACCGGCTCCAAGCGCAGTATGTGTTTGACAACTTGCTATGAGAACAGCGTCAACCGAAGAGTCCCGGGTTATACAAAGCTCTTATTCCCTTAGAGAAGCGCCAAGCTCGCTCTTTAAAGTTTGCACAATTTTTTCAAATAACGGATTGACCTCTTCATCGGAAAGTGTCCTCTCGGCAGACTGAAAAGACAAGGCAAAGGTGAGGCTCTTTTTATCGGCCTGAATTTTCTTCCCCTCAAAATGGTCATACAGTTCAACTTTTTGAATCAGAGGATTACCGGTTTTAAGGATCAAGTCTGCAACCACTTGCGAAGTAACGGATCGATACACCAGAATAGAAATATCGCGGTATGTTTCAGGGAATTTGGCGATCGGCTGAAACCTGCGGGAGGACGATTTTTCCAGGACTCCCAAATCGAGCTCCAAGGCATAAACATCCAGTTCCCCAACCAAATTCTGTTCCGGCGCCATTTGCCCCAGATAACCCAACTCCTTATCACCTATCTGCACCCGCACTGATTTTTCCGGCACAAGAAACGGTCTGCTATCCGGGAAAACTTCCAATTTTAAATGCAAATGCGTAACCAGCGTTTCCAGCGTTCCCTTGAGGTCATAGAAATCGTAACCCTCGCCTCGCGGTTTCCAGGGGGTGAGCTCATAGGGTCCCAGCACAATAGCCGAAAGCACCGCTTTTTCCGTGCGTGCTCCGGTAGCATCGGAAGAATAAACACTGCCTACCTCAAAAAGTTTGAGCGGTTTCTGTCCCTTGCTCAAATTGAGTGCCGCCGTCTCCAACAGGCCGGGAAGCAGGCTGGTTCGCATGGTATCGTAGTCAGAGCTCAAAGGATTTTTCAATGCAATCACCTGCTCTGAAGCGAAAGCGGTTTTGAATTCTTCAGCATACGCACGTTCAATAAAACTGTAATGAACCGTTTCGGCAAATCCGGCGCAACAGAAAACTTCCCGCACCTTTTTAGTGATGTTTTGTCTGGCGGATATCCTGATGGGTCTCACTCCCGCCACCGGGTAAACCTCATCGACCTTGTCAAACCCATCAATGCGGGCGATTTCCTCAATCAGGTCCACTTCGCGCGAAAGATCGGGACGAAAACTGGGAATTTCCACCTTCAACAAGCTTTCCGGTTGCTTCGTGACTTTCATCCCCAACTGGGAAAGCAGATTCACAACCTCCGCAGTATCCAAATTAGCCCCCAAAAGCTGGTTAACCCGGTTCACTCTCAGCGAAACACTTATCAGTTTTTTCGCCTCAGGATAAATATCTATCCGGCCCTGGCATATCTCTCCTCCTGCCAGCTCCTTCATCATCAGGATAGCCCGAGCCTGAGCAGAAACCACACCATTGAAATCCACACCGCGCTCAAAACGGTAAGAAGAATCCGAACGCAGTCCATATTTTTTTGATCCCTGGCGAACCGTAGCCGGATTAAAACAAGCGCTCTCCAGCACAACATCGCGAGTGGTTTCAGAAACCTGGCTATTGGTACCGCCCATAATTCCCGCCAGGGCCACAGGTCTTTCACCATCGGCAATGACCAGGGCATCCGGTTCCAGCTTCAATTCGGCACCATCCAGGCTGGCAAAAGGCTCGCCTTTTTTCGCTCGACGTATGATGATTTTATTGTCGGCCAAAAGGTCCCGGTCAAACGCATGCAACGGCTGCCCGTATTCCATCATGACAAAGTTGGTGATATCGACAATATTATTAATGGGACGAAGGCCAATAGCAGTCAGCCTGTCTTTCAACCATTTCGGTGAAGGACCAACTTTCACATTTTCTATTACCAGGGCACAATAACGGGGACACAGTTCAGGCTCCTGATTTTCAACCGCTACGCGATCTGCCACCGCGACCGTTCCCCATTCGGACTCCAGAGTCTTGAGTGGATCAGGAAGTTTCAAAGACTTGTTCAGCAATGCCGAGACTTCACGCGCCACGCCAATATGCGACAAGCAATAACCTCGATTCGCTGTCACATTCAGTTCCAGCACTTCACACTTTTCTCCATCGGGCAACGCAACCGTTTCATGGCTTTCGATTTCCAATCCGGCCATGGTGAGAGCATGGCCCAGTTCATCCGCCGGGACATCGATTTCGGTATATTCTTTCAACCAGTCAACTTGTACTTTCATTACATTCCTTTATTTTTCAAAGCGCACTTGGGAAGGATTATAGGTGAACCTTTCTAAAAAATCCACCTGCAGAAAACCCGGCTTGTATCGTCAGAGGTTCCCTGCTTAGGTGTTAACCCCCAAGCCGTGATAGAGTAGCCTGAAAACACAAAACCTGACTACCATGAAACTCACACAAGAAAAAATTCTCTCCCTGATAAAAAAGAAAGTCGCGCGCCCCATGAAGGTCGCGGAGCTTTCCCGATTGCTGGGTATACCCGAAACCCAGAAGCGGGAGTTCCGCAATCACATCAAGGAAATGGCCGGCGAAGGCACTCTGATAAAAATCCGTGGAGGACGCTACGGGCTTCCCGACGAAATGCATCTGATCACCGGAAAACTGCACGGCCACCCGAACGGGTTCGGGTTCGTCATTTCCGACAAGCCAGATGGGGAAGACGATGTTTACGTCAATGCCCGCCACATGAACGAAGCCATGCACAAAGACCATGTGGTGGTCCGTATCGAGTCGGAACGGGAACCCGGAAAACCCGCAGGGCGTATCATACGCATTCTCCAACGCAACACCACCCATCTCGTCGGAACCTATGAGACCTTTGGCAAGGATGGCTGGGTCATTCCCACCGAGGCCAAATATTTCCATGATGTTTTTGTTCCCGGCAAGCACAAAAAAGGAGCCAAGAATGGGCAAATCGTGCATGTGGAAATTGAGACCTTCCCGACCCGGCATCAACCGCCCATCGGCAAAGTGGCCGAAGTGCTGGGCTCCTCCAACGACCCGAATGTCGAGATCCAATCCATCTTCAGAAAACATGGAGTGCGCCAAGGGTTTCCCCCGGAAGTTCTCGACGCGGCCCGAGACGCAGAGGCAAAAGACGGTTTCCAGGAAAAACGAAAAGATTTTACCCAACTGCTGACCTTCACCATCGATGGAGAACGGGCCAAGGATTTTGATGACGCGGTTTCGCTGGAACGTTTCGAAGAAGGATACAGGCTCGGTGTCCATATCGCCGATGTCAGCCATTTTGTGCAGGAAAACTCTCTGCTCGATCAGGAAGCCCTGGAAAGAGGAACCAGCATCTATTACGCCGATGGGGTCATCCCCATGCTTCCCGTTTCCCTGTCCAACGAGGCCTGCAGTTTAAAGCCTGACGAACCGCGGCTGACGCTCAGCGCCATTATGGACTTCGACCGCGAGGCGAATTTTATCGCGGGAAGCCTGCACCCCTCCATCATCAAAAGCCAGCGGCGGTTCACCTATAACGAGGTTCACGATTTACTGGAGAAGAAAAAGGAAGACGATCCGTTCATGCAGACTCTGACCGACATGCACCATGTCAGCCAACTGCTGAGGAAAAAAAGATTCCAAAGCGGCAGTGTTGATTTCCATGTGCCGGAACCGGAAATCCATATGGACTCCGATGGTCATGTCAAGCAGATCGGTATCAGCGAGCATAACCTGGCACACGAACTGATCGAAGAATTCATGCTGGCCGCCAACCAGTTTGTCGCCCTCAACCTGCATGAACGAGGCATACCCTGCATCCACCGGATTCATGAAGCTCCCAACCCGGAACGGCTCACCCATTTCAATGAGTTCATCGCTTCTTTCGGTTTGAAGGTTCCCTCACCGGCACGCTCAACAGATTTCCAGGCCCTGCTGAAAAAAATTCAGGGACGCCCGGAAGAAAGAGTTGTCAATACCCTGCTTCTTCGCACCATGAAGAAGGCTCGTTATTCAGAGGCCGACCCCGGTCACTTCTGTCTGGGCTTTCCTCATTATGCCCATTTCACTTCGCCGATCCGCCGCTATCCCGACCTCATCCTGCACCGGATCATCAAAAAATATCTGAAACGCAAATGCCCACCAAAAGAAAAAAAGGGGCTGTTGTCCCACATCGCCGAAGTTTCGGAACA